>Ga0136591_1000254_pt1 | contig 23990 bp, 24 predicted proteins | sample AntRauMFilla3767_FD_104929 | JGI IMG/M metagenome (GOLD analysis project Ga0136591, IMG submission 104929) | Saline lake microbial communities from Rauer Islands, Antarctica - Metagenome Filla 3 #767 | ecosystem: Environmental > Aquatic > Non-marine Saline and Alkaline > Saline | place...
CGGTCGTCGCGGAGGTCAAACCGACGAGCCCGACCGCCGACGGCGAGCGGACCGACGACCCGGTCGAACTCGCCGAGGCGATGGTCGCTGGCGGCGCGGCGGCGCTGTCGGTGCTGACCGAACCCGACCACTTCGGCGGCTCCGCCGAGACCCTCCAGCGGGTCCGCGAGGCCGTCGACGTGCCGGTGTTGCGCAAGGATTTCGTCCTTCACGAGGACCAACTCGACGTCGTCGAAGCCGACGTTGTCCTCCTCATCGTCCGCTTCCTCGAAGAGGAGGGGACCGACTCACTCGAGGACCTGCTGGCGGCGGCCCGCGACCGGGGCTTTCAGGTGCTCGTCGAGGCCCACACCGCCGACGAGGTCGAGCGGGCGGTCGAGGCCGGCGCCGATATCGTCGGCGTCAACAACCGGGACCTGGCGAAACTGGAGGTGGACCTGGGAACGTTTCCCGAGGCGGCGACGGCCGCGCCGGAAGCCGTCACGCTCATTGCGGAAAGCGGCATAGGAACACCGGACGACGTCGTCCGGATGCGCGAGGCCGGGGCCGACGCCCTGCTGGTCGGCTCGGCCATCATGGACCACAGCGGCGATTCGGACGTGACGGAAAACACGCGGCGGCTGACGGCCGCCGAGACGGCAGACACTGAGACAGACACATGAGCACAGACGACGCACACGACCCCAAGTTCGGCGAGTACGGCGGACAGTTCGTACCCGAGGCGCTGATGCCGGCCATCGAGGAACTGGTTGACGCCTACGAGCGGTACGTCCTGCACAACGAGGACGGATTTCTAGACGAGTTCCGGTCGCGGCTGGCGGATTTCGGCGGTCGGCCGACCCCGCTGCAGTACGCGGACCAGCTCTCCGAGCGGTACGACACCGACGTCTACCTGAAACGCGAGGACCTGCTCCACGGCGGCGCCCACAAGCTCAACAACGCGCTCGGGCAGGTGCTGCTCGCGAAGTACATGGGCAAGGAGCGCATCATCGCCGAGACCGGCGCCGGCCAGCACGGCACCGCGACGGCGATGGCCGCCGCCCACCTGGACATGCCCTGTGAGATTTACATGGGCGAGACCGACATCGCCCGCCAGCGGCCCAACGTCTTCCGGATGAAGATAAACGGCTCCGAGGTCGTGCCGGTGACCGTGGGCCGGGGCACCCTCAAGGAAGCCATCTCGGAGACGATGCGAGAGTGGGCGACGACCGTCGAGAACACCCACTACGTCATCGGCAGTGTCGTCGGCCCCCACCCGTTCCCGAAGATGGTGCGGGACTTCCAGTCGGTCATCTCGGAGGAGGCCCGCGAACAGGCCATCGAGCAGACGGGTGGGCTCCCGACCGACGTGGTCGCCTGTGCCGGCGGCGGTTCGAACACGATGGGTGCCTTCGCCGAGTTCGTCGGGGACGAGGACGTCGCGCTACACGCTGTCGAGGCCGGTGGCTCCTCGCTCACCGTCGACGAGGACGAGGGCGTCGCCCCCAACTCCGCGACGCTCTCGACCGGCGACGAGGGCGTTTTGCATGGTGCGCGCACCAAACTCCTGCAGGACTCCGACGGCCAGATAATGGAGTCACATTCGGTCTCCGCGGGGCTGGACTACGCCGGCGTCGGGCCGGAACTGGCCCACCTCGTCGACGAGGACCGCGTGACGCCGGTCAACGTCGACGACGACCTCGCGCTCGAGGCGTTCCACCGCCTCTCCCAGGACGAAGGTATCATTCCGGCGCTGGAGACGGCTCATGCGTTCGGCTATTTAGAAAAGTACCACGAGGAGCTGGGCGACACCGTCGTCGTCAACGTCTCCGGCCGCGGCGACAAGGACCTAGAGACCGTCATCGAGGAGACGACCAAGCGCGACCTCGATATCGCGCCCGATATGTCCATCCTCCAGCGGATGGGCGGGAGTGGGCTCTGATGGGACTCGAAACGGCCTTCGCCGACGAGCCAGCCTTCGTCCCCTACCTCGCGGCGGGGGACCCGAACTACGAGGACTCGATCGCGTACGTCGAGGCGCTGGCCGCGGGCGGCGCCGACGCCATCGAACTGGGCTTGCCCTTCTCCGAGCCCATCGCCGAGGGGACGACCATCCAGAACGCCATCGTCCGCGCCCTGGAGTCGGGGATGACCGTCGAGCGGTACTTCGAGTTCGTCGAAGACCTCGACGTGGACGTTCCCCTCGTGTGCATGACCTACTACAACCTCATCTACCAGTACGGCGACGAGGAAGGCCCACGCCCCTTCGTTGAGAAGTCGGCAGAGGTCGGTATCGAGGGCTTCGTCGTCCCTGACCTGCCGGCCGAAGAGGCCGGCCCGCTGCGTGAGGCCTGTGACGAGTTCGGCCTCGACCTCGTCTTCATCGTCGCGCCGACCACCACCGAGGACCGGCTCGAACGGATGCGCGAGCAGGTGTCGGGCTACGTCTACGTCCAGGCCCGGCTCGGTGTGACCGGCGCCCGCGACGACGTGGACGACGCCACCGAGGAGTCCCTGGCCCGCATCGCCGACTGGGACGTGCCCAAAGCGGTCGGCTTCGGCATCAAGACCGGCGACCACGCCGAGCGCATCGTCGAGGCTGGCGCCGACGGCGTCATCGTCGGCTCCGCTCTGGTCGATATCGTCGCCGAGGGGTACGAGAACGGCGACCCGACCGACGAGGTGGCCGGCCGACTCGAAGCGCTGGCCAGAGAACTCAAGCAGGGAGCGTTGCGGGGCGCACAGGAACGGCCGCAACCGGAACGAACTTAATCGTTCTTGCCACAGATTCCCATAACATGAACACAGGGACACGCGCTCGACTCGACCGCATCGGGACAGACGACCGCTACGTCGTCGTCCCCATGGACCACGGTATCACACTCGGGGCGACACAGGGGCTCAAAGACCTCGAATCGACCGTCGACGCCATCACGCGCGGGGGCGCCGACGCGGTGCTGACCCAGCGCGGCGTCGCCGACCGCGTCCACCCGAACAAGAACGGCGCGGGCTACATCGCCCACCTCAACGGCTCGACCGTTATCGGCCCGGACGAGAACGACAAGCGGATGACCGGCACCGTCGAGGACGCCATGCGCGCCGGCGCAGACGCCGTCTCGCTGCATATCAACGTCGGGAGCGTCCACGAACGCGAACAGATAGAACAGCTCGCGCAACTGACTGGTGAGGCTGAAGCGTTCGGCCTCCCGGTGCTGGCGATGACCTACGCCCGCGGCCCCGACATCGACCCCGAGGCCGACGACTACAACCAGGCCGTCGGCCACGCCGTCCGTCTGGGCGAGGAGCTCGGTGCGGACATCGTGAAAACCGGCTACACCGGCGACGCCGAGAGCTTCCAGCACGTCGTCGAATCGACCTCGCTGCCGGTCGTCATCGCCGGCGGCTCGAAGGGCACCGACGAGGACACCCTCGATATGGTCAGGGGCGCCATGGACGCCGGCGCCTCGGGCGTGTCGATGGGCCGGTCCATCTTCCAGCACGACGAACCGGAGAAGATTGCACGCGCGGTCGCGAGCGTCGTCCACGACGACGCGGACGCCGAGGACGCACTGGCCGAGGCCGGGCTGGCCGTCGAGGCCTGACCTCCTTTCTTGGTCGGAATCACTACCGCTAATCGACCTATGGATAGCCAGTCACCCCTTTCTGGCTGGACGACTCCCCAGACGTTGTTTGCAGTCGCGTAACTGTCGCAGTTGTTCTGGCTTATTTCAACTACTGCTGGGGTTCCGCCACGTTCAAGCCCTACCGTCGCACACGTGGGCGTATGACACGAACCGTCTGGCTCAAGGCCGACAGCGACGTCGGCGACTGGGAGACACGCAGACGACGTATCACCGCCGGGCTGGAGGCCGGCGTGGACTGGGTACTGGTCGACGAGAGCGACGTCGAGAAAGTGCGGGAGCTCGGCGAGGTCAACGTGGCCGCGTTCGCCAACGGCGACGTCCACGTCATGGAGGCAGAGGGCGAGGACGAGGAATCCACCGCCGACGCGACCATCGTCGGGAAGGACGGCGAGGGCGACGGCACCGTCGACCTCCCGACCGACTTCTCCGGCTCTGCGGACCTCTCTGCGCTGCGGCGCAACGGCACGGCGCCCGACGGCGGCTACGTCCGCATCTTCGACGAGGACTACGAGGCCTTCGCCGAGGCCGTCGCCGCGGAAGCCGACTACACCATCGTCATCGGCGACGACTGGCAGATCATCCCGCTGGAGAACCTCATCGCCCGGGTCGGTGAGGAGACCGACCTCATCACCGGGGTCCAGACCGCAGAGGACGCCCGAACCGCCTACGAGACGCTGGAGCTGGGCGTCGACGGCGTGTTGCTCGATACGGACGACGTCGACGAGATACGCAAGACCGTCGAGGTGCGTGACGAGGCCGGCCGCGAGAGCGTCGAACTGGAGTACGCCACCGTCACCGCTATCGAGCAGACCGGCTCGGCCGACCGGGTCTGTATCGACACGGGCAACCTGATGGACCACGACGAGGGGATGCTCGTCGGCTCGATGGCCCGTGGCCTCTTTTTCGTCCACGCCGAGACCGCCGAATCGCCCTACGTCGCCTCACGGCCGTTCCGGGTCAACGCCGGCGCGGTCCACGCCTACGTCCGCACGCCCGACGGCGGGACGAAGTACCTCTCGGAGCTGCAGTCCGGCGACGAGGTCCAGATAGTGGACGAGCAGGGCCACACCCGCGAGGCCATCGTCGGCCGCGCGAAGATAGAGAAGCGCCCGATGTTCCGGGTCCAGGCCGAGACCGCAGAGGGCGACCGCATCGAGACGCTGCTCCAGAACGCCGAGACCATCAAGGTCCACAGCCGCGACGGCCGCAAAGCGGTCACCGACCTCGAGGTCGGCGACGAGCTACTCGTCCACTACGAGGACACGGCGACGCACTTCGGCGAGAAAATCGAAGAGAGCATCATCGAGAAATAACCGGTTCGGCGCTACTGTTCGGGCTCGACGGGCCCGTCCAGCTTCGTCGTACACCAGTGACAGAAGTCGAGGTCGTCCTCGAGTTCCTTCCCGCAGTGTGGACACTTCGTCCCCTCGACGACCTCGGTCTCGACGTTCCCCCGCGTGGCCATGTAGAACGCGTCGACCATCGAGAGGACGGTGATGACGAACAGCACCACCGACGCCTCGACCGGGATATTCCCCGAGACGGTCAGGAGTGCATCGACGGATATCCCGTCGCTCAGCGGCGCCATCACGGATTCCTCGATGAGCAGCGTCGTCGAGCTGAGCACGAGCCCGAACCACAGGATGGCCCGCAGCCACTCCCGGAGGTAGACGTGGCCCAGGCCGGGGTAGATGAACGCGAGGAGCGCGGCGAGCCACGGTCGCTTGCGTCCGGTATCGGTCATACTCCCCGAATCTAGCGGGGACGCCCCTATATCTTCCGAACACGTGATACCGGCCCGACGGTCGGGCCGGCGCGAAGACGAGTTGATATGGCTCCCGGCCCTACGCCCGTCGATGGTACACAACAGCGACGGGGTCACCGTCGACCCGGTGCCCTTCCTCGTCGTCAGCTGCCTCGGGTTCGCTGTGAGTTTCGCCGTCGGCCCGCTGTACGTGATGGAACTCGGCGCCTCGCTCCCGGTCGGGCTGGGCGTCGCGAGTGCGACCACGGCCGCCGTCGCGGTCGTCGCGTACCACCGCTACGTCTGGACCGATACGGATTGTTGTAGTCTCGTACCGGTACCCGGAGCGGTCACCGGTACACAGCTACAACAATCCGTATGAACGACCCGCCTTCCGGCGCGAGATACCGGTCGACGCGCGCTTTGGCCGACTCGTCTACGGGCTGGTCGCGGGGTTTCTCGCCGTCGTCGTCCTCGCCCTGCCGTTGCTCGCGCGGTAGCGATTGGACCCTCACAAACATTTATTTGAGTTTCGACAGTGCGACTACACATGAGCGTCCTGTCAACGGTAACGAAACTCCTGCAGGCATCAAATCAGTCCACCCACCGCGGCGATGGGACGGAAGCACCGGACGGGGCCTACTGGTGTGACGACTGCGACCAGCGGAGTCCCGACACCGACGTCGAGGGCGACCGGACGCCGGACTGTCCCGACTGCGGTGAGTCGATGGCCTTCGAGCGCTCGCCGGGTACCACGGGCTGTGCGTGCTGACGATGTCGCTCGAAAGCCGCATCTCGGCGTATCTCGAGGGCCTAGAGGAGTGGCTCCACGGGCTCTACCACGGGATGGTCGAACATCCGGCCCACGAGAAAATCGAGAAGGAGGCCGAGGACACGACCGACGTGTTCCTGTTTGCGTGTTTCGCCGACGCCTTCGGCATTCCGAGCCCGGTGTCGTACTACACGGCCGAACTGCTCCCGTATCTGGCCGAGGAGTTCGTCCAGTGGGAACGCCGCCTCTGGGACCGCGAATCGCTCGTCGAGCGCAAGGGCCAGCAGTACCACTTCTGAGATGGACCGATTCGTCTTCTTCGGCGGGAAAGGCGGCGTCGGCAAGACCACTGTCGCCAGCGCCTACGGCGTCCAGTGCGCTCGCGCGGGCCAGCAAACCCTGCTGGTCTCGACCGACCCGGCCCACAGCACCGCCGACGTGTTCGGGCAATCCTTCGACGACGACCCCACGCCGGTCGAGGGGTACGACGGGCTCTCGGCGATGGAACTCGACCCCGACGCGGAGGTCGACCGGCATATGCGCGAGATACGGCGGGCGATGTCGGACCAGGTGAGCCCCGCCATCGTCAACGAGCTGGACCGGCAGATCGAGCTCGCCCACCGGACGCCGGGCGCCTACGAGGCCGCGCTGTTCGACCGGTTCATCGACGTGATGCGGTCGAGTGACGACTACGACCGCGTCGTCTTCGACACCTCGCCGACCGGTGGGACGCTGCGCCTGCTCGCGCTCCCGGACCTGCTCGAGTCGTGGGTCGACCGGCTGCGCCAGAAACGCCGCGAGAGCGTCGACCTCTTCGAGAAGGCCGCCATCGGGGACAGCGAGGCCCGCGCGACGCTCGACGAGGACCCCATCATCGAGCGCCTCACCGAGCGCAAGGAGACCTTCGACTTTGCCGGCCGAGTGCTGGCCGAGCAGGCGACCTTCGTTCTGGTGCTCAACCCCGACGACCTCTCTATCGCGGAGTCCAGGCGAGCCATCGAGGAACTCCGCGAGGCCGACCTCTCGGTCGGTGGCCTCGTGGTGAACAAGGTCGCACCCGCGCCCGAGGCGGGCGAGACCGGCACCGGTGGGACCTACCTCCGGGAGCGCCGGCAGGCCGAGCAGGCCCGCCTCGGCCGCATCCACGCGGAGTTCGACCGGCCGGTCGTCGCGGTGCTCGAACGACGCGCGGGCGTCGACGGAACCGAGCTACTGGATGCACTCGTCGCGGAGCTGGACCTCGAGACGGCCGTCGAGCCGCCGGTGACCTGAGCTCGGCCAGCCGTGTCTCGTCCCACGGGCCTGTCGACCGCCCGTGGGAAATAAATGTCCATAATAATTAAATACATACTGAACGACACATTTGGTGAGGACCATTACCATGGTACAGGTACTCTGGCTCGTCGCCGCCACGCTGCTGACGTTCAGTATCGGATACATCGGTTATTCACGGTACCTCTCACAGTTCGTCGAACTCGACGACGACAACGAGACACCGGCCCACAAGTACGAGGACGGACAGGAGTACGTCCCCTCGAAGAAGCCGGTGTTGCTGGGCCACCACTACTCCAGCATCGCCGGTGGGGCGCCGATCGTCGGCCCCATCACCGCCGGCGTCGTCTGGGGGTGGGTGCCCGCCTTGCTGTGGATCGCCATCGGCAACCCGCTGATGGGGGCGGTCCACGACTTCGTCTCGCTGTCGGGGAGCCTGCGCCACGAGGGCAAGTCGATCGGCTACATCATCGGCGAGTACGTCGGCGAGCGCGGCAAGAACATGTTGCTGTGGTTCGCCTTCCTCACTATCATCCTCGTGGTGGCGGTGTTCGCCCTGGTCGTCGCCATCGTGTTCAACGCCTACCCGGCGGCCGCGACGGCCAGTTTCGTCTACATCGCGCTGGCGCTGATATTCGGAGTGTATCTCTACCAGCTCGACCTCCCCTTCCTGCCCGGCACGGCGGTGTTCGTCACGTCCGTCTTCGTCGGCGTCTGGGTCGGCATCACCTACCCTATCGCGCTGTTCCCGGCCGCAGAGGCCGGCGCCTACCCCGCCGGGACCACCGTCCTCTTCGGGTCCGGACTGGCCTCGCTGGTGCCCGCTGCGGGGACGCTCGGGGCGAACACCGCCGCGTGGATTCCGGTCGTCCTCGTCTACGCGGCTATCGCGTCGGTGCTCCCGGTGTGGACGCTGTTGCAACCGCGTGACTTCCTCTCTTCGTTCCTGCTGTACGCCGGGGTCGGCGGGGCCCTGCTGGCCATCATGGTCGGTACCGTCTTCGGCACCGCCGCTCAGCCCCTGACCATCTCGCTGGAGCCTTACTACGGCTTCATGGGCACTGCGAGCCTGCCACTCTTTCCCCTGCTGTTCGTCACCATCGCCTGTGGCACCATCAGCGGGTTCCACTCGCTGGTCTCCTCGGGGACGACGGCCAAACAGCTCAACAAGGAGTCCGACGCCCGCGCCATCGGCTACGGTGGGATGCTCGGCGAGGGGCTACTGGCGACTGTCGCGCTCGGGACCGTCGCGATCGCCGGCGTCACCGCGGGCGGCGGTATCGGCCGCGCGCTGCCGAACTTCGCCTCCGGCGGCGCCATCATGCTGACGAGCTTCGGCATCCCGACCCGGTACGGCGCGCCGTTCATGGCGCTCGTCCTGGTGAGCTTCCTGCTGACCTCGACTGACACGGCGGTCCGGCTGGGCCGCTACATGGCCGAGGAGATAGTCGGCACGCCCGACGCGACCAGCGACGCCGTGCGGTCGGTCCAGTCCATCGGTATCAACCGCTACGCCAACGCCGCCGTGCAGTGTCTGATCGCCTACGCGCTGGTCGCCAGCGGTTCCTGGGCGAGTCTCTGGCCGCTGTTTGGCGGCGCGAACCAGCTGCTGGCCGCGCTCGCGCTGCTGACCGCCACGGTGTGGCTGGCCAACTGGGACGACAGTAAACAGCTCGTCAGTACCGGCGTCCCGATGGCGCTGATGACCGTCGTCACCGTCTGTGCGCTGCTGTATCTCGCCCTGTACCAGAACCTCTACCAGCAGTTCGTCCTGGGCGGGTTCGCCGAGAGCGCGGGCATCGTCGCCCGCCTCTCGGTCGCCGTCCAGATTATCCTCGCGCTGGTTCTCGTGGGACTGGCCCTGTCGCTCGTGGGTATCGGCTACCGGAACATCCGCGACGTCCGCGAAGAGCCCACCGGCGTGCCCGCCGACGACTGAGACTGGTGGCTGTACCAAACGCCTAATTCGCCACCCGGGGTGGCGAAAATCTTTAGGAACGTACAGCCACCAGTATGAGACTACCGCAGCCATCCCCGGACCCGGCTCAGCAAGCCGGCCGCGTTCGGGTCGTAGGCGTCCCAGAAGTCGAAGGCGGCCGCGCTGTCGGCCTCCCGGCTCGCCACCACCTGCTCGCGTTCGGGGGCGACGACGACGAGATTCACCTCGTAGTCACCGTAGTAGCCGAACTTCAGCAGCGTCCGGTCCCGGAAGCCGGCGACGTGCTCACTGACTGCCCCGGGAATCGACGGCACCACCAGCGCGAACGTGAACTCGGTGCCGCGGTGCTGTTCGTCGGCGTCGATCCAGCCGTCGGCCAGTGCGTGACCCAGCTCGACCAGCGCGTCGAGGTCGGCCCGCGAGACGCCCCCAGCGCGCCGGGCGAACAGGTGCTCGGCCGTCTCGTAGTTGGCCCAGTTGAGCGACCGGTGGAGGAACTGCTTCTGGCTCTCGACGGTGAGGCGCCCGTAGAGGTCGAATCGCTCGCCACGGACCTCGCGGTCCCGGTCCACGTCGTAGGCGTGAGCGAGCCGGTCGCCGACCCGCTGGAGGTAGTCGTCGTCCCACGTGGGGACCGCCGCTCGCTCGTCCACGTCGCTCATACGATACCCATCGACCCCGGCTACCCTAAAACTCCGGTCAGCTGTCACGTCGGCCGGCACCAACGCTTTTCACGTCAGCACAGCTACAGTATCTCGTATGGGCAAACAGACCGAGAGCTGTGGCCGCTGTGGCATGAGCACGGTCGTCGACGCCGCGGGCGGTGACAGCGCGGGTCCCGACACGGATGCCGCCATCGAGGTCGCCGACGAGGACGCCCGGCGGGTCTCCCCAGCCGCCTGGCTCGGCGGCCTGAAACGGCGGCTGGACGACGTCGCGACGCGGCTCACCTACGGCCGATAGGTTACTTTACGGCTCGAACCAGGTCCAGCAGCTCCGACCGGAACCCGTTCGGGTCTGTCTCGGGACGCTCGCTTTCGGGCGTCTCGGCCAGCAGGTCGTCCAGCCCGCCCACGGGGTAGGCACCGCCGGCGATGCGGAAGCCGCTGCCGTGCCAGACGCCGAGCCAGCCCTCGATAGCCAGCCGGTCGGCCGCGCCGACGTCGAGGGGATAGCTCGCTGTTACCTTCGCGAGCCGGGCGCGGTCGCCCGAGTCGGTCCGGACTCGCTGGCTTCGGCCCCGCTGTACGTCACGGAACCCGCGGGCCTCGAGGTCGTCGGTGAAGGTCCGCCGGGCCTCCGTCACGACGGTCGGGAGCATCGACGCTGGACCGATGCCGGGGGCCAACGGCGGCCGGAAACTGAGTGCCGTCGCGAAGAAGAAGCGCCAGTACCCCCCGTCCGCCCCTGTCTCGACGAGGCGCCGACCGCCCGATTCGGCCCGGCCCGCGAGCAGGTCCCCGAACCCGGCCGAACCGAGCGTCTCGCGCAGTGCCTGGTCGTCGTACAGCACCGTTCGGCCGACGATGCGCGAGGTCGGCGTCTGGAACACCGTCGACTCGGCGCGGACGCGTTCGTCCCAGCCGCCCTCGGCGAGCAGTTCGTCGGGCACCGCTGGATAGCCGTCTCCCATTACCCGTCACTACGGTCGCGCCGGGGTTCGGTGTTCCGGTCGGTGGCGCTCGGCGTTACTCGCTCTCGAGTTGCTCGATTAGCGACCGCAGCGTCGCCAGGTCGTACTGGCCGGGCGCGGTCGCGGCCGCGGGGTCGACCGGTGCGTAGCCGATTCGCGAGCCATACAGCGGCGCGACGGCCCGGGAGTGCCGGCCCGCCTCGCCCATACACATCGTCGCGACGGTCTCGCCCGCGGCCGTCAGTTCCCGCGTCGCGCCCAGCATCGCCAGGACGTCGTCGGGCGAGCCCGCAGTCGAGGCCATCTTGCCGACGTCGCCGTGCTCGCAGGCCCGTTCGAGCCGGTCGACGATGGCAGCCCGGTCGGGAGTGGCCTCGAAGTCGTGAGTCGAGACGACCACCGACGCGCCGTGGTCGCGTGCGTGGTCGGCGACACGGCCCGCGTCGTAGTCGCCCTCGCCCGAAAGCGCCGCGAGTTCGAGGTCCACGGCGGTGACGGCGTCGAACTCGACGGCCCGTTCCAGCGTGTCGAGTCTGGCGGCGGTGTCGTCGGCCTCGCCGCCCTCCCAGGCGACCCGGTTGGTCACCAGCACCGGCAGGTCGCCGTCGTAGGCCGACAGCTGGTCGAGCGGGTCGGCGGCGAAGTCCATCCGCAGCTCGATACCGTCGGCGTCGGCCCGCGCGTGGGGCGCCATCGCGAGGTCGGCACCGGCCGCGAGCAGCCGGAACGAACTGAAATCCATATCCGGCTTTCGCGGATGTGGGGCAAAGTCCCGTCGGTGTCGCCCCGGCGACACTGCCCTCCCGTGCGTACCACTGCGTCTCACCATGGGGCCGGATACAGTCGGTTCACCGACCCTATCGCTACCGTAAGGTCGACCGGACCGGGGAACGGTCTGTCGGCTTTATTGACACCGGTCTGGCAACGTCTGTCATGAATCATCGCCACGCGTCTCGCGACCGGAGCGGAGTGCGGTCCCATCTGAGGAGCTACCGGAGGGCCGACCCGTGACACGGACGCGGACCATCGCGCTCGTCGCCCTGCTGGTCGTCAGCGTCGTCGCCGTGTCGGCCACCCAGCTCGGCAGCGAGGGGCCACAGCAGGTCGATGGGGGGAACCAGGCGGGTGAACCAGTCGACTACGAGGCCGTGAGCGACCGGCTCGACACGCTCGCGTCGGTCGATACGACCCAGAGCGACCAGCCCTCGAACCTCTCCGAGCAAGAGCGCGCCGCCGCGACGGCGGGCGCAGAGGCCGGTATCAACCTCACCCAGCGTCAGGGCGTCACCGTCACACAGGAACAGCGCCAGGCAGCTATCGACGCGGCGCGCCTCGCGGCGAGCCAGCAGCAGAACGCCTCCGTCGAGCAGATTCAGGCCGCCGCGACCGGGGCCAGCCACGGCGCACTGCTCCAGAGCCAGTCGGCCGACGTCGACCAGCTGCAGACGGCCATCTACGGGAGCACCGCCGGCTCGCTCACGCAGACCCAGTCCGCGAACGTGACACAGCTGCAGGCGGCGGCCTACGGCGCGGCCCACGGCTCGGTCGCCCAATCCCAGCGGGTCAACGTGACCCAGATACAGCGGGCCGCCGTCGGGTCGGCCGCCGGAGCGGCTGGGGGCGCGGCACAGTCACAGCAGGTAACCGTCACGCAGATTCAGGAGGCCGCCCAGGGCGGCGCGTACGGCTCGCTGACACAGAACCAGTCGGTGTCGGTCACCCAGATTCAGGCGGCGGCGTTCGGCGCGGCCGGCGGCGGTGCGGCGGGCGCGGGTGACCAGGACCCCAAGAAGGTCCAGGAGGCGTCGCTGGGCGCCGCGACGGGCGCGCTCGTCCAGCGCCAGTCGGTGTCGGTCACCCAGATTCAGGCCGCCGCTCGGGGCGCCTGCCTGGGCGCGCTCACGGCCGGTCAGTCGGCCTCGGTCGCCCAGATTCAGGCCGCCGCTGCGGGTGCGAGCCAGGGGACGGTCGTCCAGATACAGCAGGTGAGCGTCGTTCAGGTCCAGACCGCCGCACAGAGCGCCGCGACCGGCGCCATCTCTCAGTCCCAGCGCGCGAGCGTCACGCAGATACAGTCGGCCGCGAAGGGCGCCGGTGAGGGCGCGCTCTCGCTGACCCAGCGCCAGACGGTCACGGTCCAGCAGATACAGGTCCAGACCGAACGTGCAGCGGCCGACGCCGCCGGCACGGCCGCGGAGATAAATATCGACAACGAGCAGACCATCGAGGTGTACGCCGCTGGCGCCGTCGAGTCGGCCGACGGCGACGACGAGGGACTCCGGAGTCTGTTCGCGTCGGCGGGCGACGACAGCGTCTTCCTCGCGAACCCCAACGACGTGCCCGTGACGGTGACACTGACCGGCGGCGAGAATCCACAGACCGTGACGCTCGCCGCCGGCGAGTCGACCACGGTCGGCCTCGACCCCGGCACGTACACGCTGACGGCCGAGACGAGCGAGGGTGACGACGTCCAGGTCGCCGGCCGCGACGAACTCACGCTCTCGGTCGGCGCCCCGCTCCAGAGTCTGACCGCGACCGTCGAGAACCGGACGCTGACGGTCGGCAACCCGAACGACGACCGCGTGCGAGTCACCGTCAGCGCCGACGGTGACACCGTCGCCCAGTTCGAGGTCCCGCGCAACTTCGAGGCGAGCCAGCGCCTCGACCCCGGCACGTACACTGCCAGCGCCGAGACCACCGACGGGGAACCCGTGCCTATCGAGGGTCAAGACGTCTTCGAGTTCACCGTGACCGGGTCGGCGACGCCGACGGAAACACCGTCGCCCACGCCGACTGCAACCGAGACACCGACGGCCACACAGTCACCGACTGAGACGCCGTCGCCGACAGCTACGCCGTCGCCGACGCCGACGGCCACGCCATCGCCGACTGAGACGCCTCCGCCGACAGCTACGCCGTCGCCGACGCCGACTGCAACAGCGACTCCCACAGCTACGCCGTCGCCGACTGAAACCGAGACGCCGACACCCGAGTCAACGCCATCGCCGACTGAAACCGGGACGCCGACACCCGAGTCAACGCCATCGCCGACTGAAACCGAGACGCCGACACCCGAGTCAACGCCGGAGCCGACGCCGGAGCCTGAGCCGACGCCGGAACCAGAACCGACGCCGGAACCCGAGCCAACGCCGGAGCCAGAACCCGAACCCGAGCCGACGCCGGAACCAGAACCCGAACCCGAACCGACGCCGGAACCGGCCGACGACACCCCTTTAGAGCGGCTCGCGGGACTCCTGCCGTAGTCACTCCACGGGGGTGTGAGTGACGCGGTACCCCTCGTCGGTCCGTTCGACGTCGTCGACGGCGTAGAGCCGGATGCGGCGCTCCTGTTTCGTGTTGACGGCGAAATCGTAGTGTTCGGCCTCGTAGCCCGGCTCCTTCCCATCGGCGCGGCGCTTCGTGACCCACTCGCGGTGGGCGTCCAGGCGGTCCTCGGCGAGCCGGCGGGAGCGCTCGCCGACGCGGTCGACGCGGTCGTCGAGCGCCGCCAGCAGGTCCGCGTCGCGCTCGATGCCGACGGAGTCGCGGCCGGCGACCATCGCCGAAAGTGTCGTCGTGCCCGTCCCGAGGAACGGGTCCAGCACGGTGTCGCCCCGGACAGAGAACATCGAGACGAGGCGGTGGGGAATCGCGAGCGGAAAGGCGCCCGAGCGGTCCCGCAGCCCGTCGTCCATCGCCTGGGTCTCGCCGGGGAGCTCCCAGAGGTCCGAGAACCACTCGTTGCGTTCCTCCCAGAAGTACGCGCTCTCGTAGCGCCGGTCGGCGCCGGGTTCGAGCGTGCGGCGCCGGCCGTTCCGGAAGAGGAGGATGTGTTCGTGTTCCAGCGTCGGGTAGGCGTTGGGCGGGACCATCCCCGAGCCCATGAACTTCGCGCCGCTGTTGGTGGGTTTTCGCCAGAGGATATCGGGCAGCGCGCGCAGCCCCTGATCGGTCAGTCGATTCGTTATTTCGGTGTGGTTGGGGTACTGACGGAACCCGTCCGACAGCGAGCGGGTCGCGTCGCCGACGTTGATGCAGGCGATGCCGCCGGGTGCGAGCACGCGCGCCAGCTCGGCCCACACCGTATCGAGCACGTCGTGCATCAGCGAGAACGCGCGGTCGCCGTCGCCGGCGCTCAGCGCGTCGGCGATGTCGGCGTCCAGGGCTCCGAAGATGTCGTCCCACATCTCTATCATCGGATAGGGCGGGGACGTGACGACGAGTTCGACGCTGTCGTCGGCGAGTGGCAGGTCGCGGGCGTCGCCGGTGATAGCCCGGTGGCGCGTCTCCATACGGGTCGATGCGGGGCCGGTGACTTGTGGCTACCGTTCGTCGATAAGCGTCTGGATCTCGTTTATCTTCGCGGTCTGCTGTTCGTTGGCCGCGGCGATCTCCTCGATCTCGTTTGCGACCTCCTCGGCGTTCTCGGCGGTCATGTCGACCATACTCGCGACCTCTTCGGTGGAGGCGGCCTGCTCGTCGGTAGCCGATGCTACTTCCTCGGCGCCGCGTGCGGCCTCCTCGACCGACTCGTCGATGTCACGCAGGATTTCGACGGTCTCTGAGACCTGGTCGATGCCGGACTCGACCTGCTCGTTGGCCTCGTCGATACTCTCGACGGTGTCCTCGGTGTCGGCCTTGATGTTCGAGACGAGCTGTTCGATCTCGGTGGCGTTCTGCTGGGACTCCTCGGCGAGCGATTTGACCTCGTCGGCGACGACGGCAAAGCCCTCGCCGGCCTCACCGGCGCGGGCGGCCTCGATGGAGGCGTTCAGCGCGAGCATGTTCGTCTGGTCGGCGATGTCGTTGATGACCTCGACGATCTCGTCTATCTCGTCGATGCGCCCCCGGAGCTGTTTGACGTCCTCGGAGACCATCTCGTTGGCGTCGTCGACGGCCTCCATCGCTTCGATGGCGTCGTCGGCCACGTCCCGGCCGCGGTCGGCCAGTTCCCGGGCGCGCTCGCTGACCTGCTGGACCTGGTTCGCGCTGGAGGCGACCTCCTCGACCGTCGCCGAGAGGTTCGAGACCTCACCCGCGACCTCGCGCATATTGTCCGATTGCTGGTTCGCGAGGTCGCTGATCTCCTGTGAGCTCCGCGAGACGTTCTCGGAGGTGCGCAGTAACTCGTCGATGGCACTCCCGAGTTCGTCGTCGGTGTCGTCGGCGTCGGCCATCTTCTGGTCGGTACTGCCGAAATCCGTAGCCATGTAGGAAACGCAACTGGCCACCGAATTAAACGTATCTCCGCGGTTATCAGCCCTGATTCTCCCCGGCGACGGAACTGACTGCGAGCTTACGCGACCGGGAGGTCCTGCTCTGCTTCGAGCAGTTCGTGGTAGCGGTTACGAATGGTGACCTCCGAGATGTCGGCGACTTCGCTGACGGCGGCCTGTGTGGTCTTCTCGTTGGTCAACAGGGCGGCGGCGTAGACGGCGGCCGCGGCCAGTCCGACCGGCGACTTCCCGGAGTGGACGCCCTGCTCTTTGGCGTTCTGGAGGAGCTGACGCGCACGGTGTTCGGCCTCGTCGGAGAGTTCGAGCGAGGAGGCGAATCGCGGGACGTAGCTCTCGGGGTCGGCCGGCTTCACTTCCAGTCCCAGCTCACGGACGACGTAGCGGTACGTGCGGGCGATCTCGCTCTTTTCGACGCGCGATACTTCGGTAATCTCGTCGAGGCTCCGCGGGACGCCGGCCTGTCGCGCGGCAGCGTAGACGGAGGCCGTCGAGACACCCTCGATGGAGCGACCCGGCAGCAGGTCCTCGTCGAGCGCCCGTCGATAGATGACCGAGGCCGTCTCGCGGACGTTCTCGGGCAGCCCCAGCGCGGAGGCCATGCGGTCGATCTCACCGAGGGCCTGCTTGAGGTTACGCTCCTTGGAGTCCCGGGTCCGGAAGCGCTCGTTCCACTTCCGAAGCCGCTGCATCTTCTGGCGCTGCTTGCCCGACAGGGAGTTGCCGTAGGCGTCCTTGTCGCGCCAGTCGATGTTGGTCGAGAGCCCCTTGTCGTGCATCATGTTCGTCGTCGGGGCGCCGACACGGGACTTCTGGTCTTTCTCGCTGGAGTCGAAGGCGCGCCACTCGGGGCCGCGGTCTATCTCGTCGGACTCGACGACGAGGCCACAGTCCTCACACACCGTCTCGCCGTGTTCGTCGTCGATGACCAGCGAGCCGCTACACTCCGGGCAGGCCGTCGAGGTCGACTCCGTGGACTCTGTCTCTTCTTCTCCGGTTCGCTGTCGCGTTCGTGTTTGCTCGTTCATTGGTTGCGATGGCGGGGGCTCACCGGGCACAGTACACTGCTGAGGAACCCGGAGGCAATCGGTAAAACTGAATCCGTTCGAAAGACATTTAAAAATTGTGGTATCGGCTGGCGGACGGCAGTCTCACGCCACGAAACACCGGTTTGCGTGTGGATTGGACGTCCATTCAAATAACAACCATCATGAACCATCCGGTAGTTTCCTCGTCCATGCACGTCGCCATCGGAAGTGAGAATCCGGTGAAAGTGAACGCGGTCGAACGCGTCGTCCCCGACGCCGAAACCACCGCCGTCGCGGTCGATTCGGGCGTCCCGGAACAGCCCTGGGGCCGCGAGGAGACGGTCCGTGGCGCCCGCAACCGCGCGAACGCCGCTCGCTCGGCGACCGACGCCGACTACGGGGTCGGCATCGAGGGCGGCGTCGCCGAGCGCGAGGCCCCCGGCGGACTCTGGCTCGCCATGTGGGCCGCCGTCACCGACGGCGAGCGGACACAGTTCGGTGCCGGCCCATCGATTCGACTCCCCGACACCGTCGCCGAGCGCCTCCGAGACGGCGAGGAGCTGGGTCCGGTCCTGGACGACGAACTGGGCCGCGAGGAACTCGGGAAACAGGAGGGCGCTATCGGCGTCTACACCGCCGGGCGGGTCGGTCGAACGGGCGCGCTGGTCGACGCCGTGGCTGGTGCGTTCGGTCCGTTTCTACGTGAGAGCGGTCGCTGACTGACTCGAACTGCAACACGATGAACCCTGTCGCTGGCCGCTCAGGAACGAGCCGACTCAATCATCCGCTTCGGGCTGGATATCCTCGACGCTCCGGGACTCCTCGACGGCGGTGGTCAGCGAGACGTTGAGCCAGGCCATCGAGACCACACCCCCGAGGATGGTGACGGCGTTCTTGACGGCGTGGTCGACGATGGCGATGCTGAGTGCAGCGGTCACGCCCACCGGCGTCAGCGGCGCGACGATGATGGTAAAGGCGCCCTCGTAGAGGCCCACGCCGCCGGGGGTCAGCGGGAGCACCTTCGCGAGGTTGCCGACGCTGACCGCGAAGAAGCCGACGGCGACCAGTGACGGCGTGAGCGTGTAGCCGAAGGCCGCGAACACGGCCAGCGCGGTCACGACGTCCAGCGCCCAGATGGCCAGACTGCCGATGCCGACGCGGGCGAAGGCGCTCCCGTCGGCTGTCACGGTCTGGATGTCGGCGACGAACCCCTCGACGATGCTGGCGACGTAATCGGCGTAGGAGTCGTCGCTCAGCCGCCCGATGGTCGCCCGGACGAAGTTGCCGTCTGTGCGGGCGCTGGCGACGATAGCGACGACGGCGCCGATAGCGGCCAGTCCGACGGCGGCGGCGACGTAGACGGCCGTCTGGCCGCTCTGTGCGGTGTCACCGCCGACCGCATTACCGGTGATGGCGGCGAGCAGTTCGCCCGCGGAGCCGGTCGCCGCCAGCCCGACCATCACGACGCCGGCCAGCACCGTGATAGTCAGCAGGTCGAAGACGCGCTCGACGGCCAGTGACGCAAAGCCCGACTGATACGGAATCGAGCGGCGGGCCTTGACGACGTAGGCACGCACCCCGTCACCGAGTCTGGCCGGGAAGACGAGGTTGCCGGTCTGGCTGATGAACACGGCGCCGGTGAGGAAGCTCCACTTCTCGTGAAAGCCCATCGAGTCCAGTATATCGCGGTAGCGCAGTCCCCGTACCGGCCACGAGACCGCGTAGATGAGGGCAGACAGGGCGACGAGCGCCGGAGAGGCCCCGGCCATCTCGTCGAGCACCGTCCCGGGGTCGAGATAGAACGTCATCAGGAACAGGGCGAGGACGACGAGCAACGTTCCGGCACCCATCGACACCCGGCGGGTGATGCGGGGACTGACCGATAGCTCCCAGAAGGTGCGGAGAACCTGGCTGCCCATGCCGAAGATGTCACGGACGACGTCGACTTTCGAGTCGCCCTTGGGTTCCCAGTCGACGGCGAACTCCTTGACGCGGAAGCCCTCGCGCTGGGCCTTCACGAGCAGTTCCGTGTCCCAGAACCAGTGTTCGTCCTGGACTTTCGGGCCGAGTTCCTCGAAGGCCGTCCGGGAGAGGGACTTGAACCCGCACTGGTGGTCTTTCAGGTCCGAGCGCAGCACGGTCCGAACCAGCGTGTTGAAGCCGAAACTCGGGATGCCGCGTTTGGCCGGTCGCTCGGCGCGGTTCTCGGCGAGCCACCGCGAGCCGGTGGCGACGTCGTACTCGCCCGAGCGGATGCTCTCGACCAGCTCTTCGAGGTGGCGCATATCCGTCGCGAGGTCGGTGTCGAAGTACACCAGCGTGTCGCCGTGGGCCCGCTCGAAGGCGTATTCGAGCGCACCACCGCGTCCGAGCCGTTCGTCGCTGTGGATGTGCCGGACCCGGTCGTCCTCCTCGGCCATCCGGGTCGCGATATCGGGCGTCAGGTCGTCACAGCCGTCCTCGGCGACGATGACCTCGAAGCTGCCCGACGGCAGGAACTTCCCGAGGGTATCGAGCGTGACCTGCACGGTCCGCTCGATGGTGTCCTCCTCGTTGTAGGCGGGGAGGACGACGCTCACCTCGATATCGTTCATTGACACTCTTTGCGCGGTCGAGACAAAAGTAGCTTCCGTTCGCTTCTGCGGGCGTTATAGTATGCTTACCACACCTGTCACGCGACGAATCTGTCGCCCGGCTGCGGTCGATTGGGCTCGCTGAGCGGCGGCAGAACTGGGGCGGACAGGTCGGGCCCCGGTACTCCCCTCAGTCGGCGCGCTCGGGCGACCCGGCGGTGACGAACTGCCTGAGGTCCTCGCCGACCTCGCTGGCCGCCTCGTAGGGGCGTCCGACCACGATGTCGCCGGCCCGGCTCTTGCCCACGCCTGGGACCGTCGCCAGTTCCGCCATCGACGCGCTGTTGACGTCGAGCGGGTAGGGGACGCCTGTGACCGACCGGTAGCCGTGGTCCGTGATGGCCACGTCGATGGTCCGGCCCAGTTCCCGCTCGCCCGGCAGCCCGACCAGCAGCGGATAGGTCCCCAGCTGTCGGCCGAAGGTCTTGCCGTCCTGGTGGTACTCCAGGTGGACGTCGGGCAACACCGTCCCCGGCGGCGCGACCCGCTGGAGCATCGGGTTGTCGATGGTCTCCCGGACCTCCTGTTTGTACTGCTTGAACAGCTGTTTGTGGTCTTTCGCGATATCGGCGCCGGTCTCGGCCATGTCGGTCCCCTCGAAGGCCATCACCTGCCGGATGTTCACGCGCCGGAGCATCAGCCCCTCGTCGTAGACGCGCTGGAGGAAGTTCTTGTTGTGTTCGAAGGTCTCCCGGCGCTCGCCTTTCAGTCCGTGGACGAGGTTGATACCGGGCAGCAGTTTCGGGAGTCGCCGGGCGGCGTCGTCGCCGAAGTTGGGCGCCGAATCGCGGTCGCCGCCGGGCCGGAAGCCAGCCACCTCGTTGACTATCTTCACGGCCTCGAAACACTCGTCGGCGGTGACGTTGAGGTTGTTGTCGCTCATCACCTCGGGGTCGGCCGATTCCAGTCCGAACGCCGCGGTGTCGCCGGGCGTGTTGTGCTCGGCGATAATCTCGATCCCCTCGCGGGCCTTTTCGGGCCAGTTCACGATGGTGATGGGGTTCATATTGTCCAGATGTAACGTCTCCAGGTCGGGGGCGACCTCTCGAATCCCACCGTAGAGCCGCCGGAGCGCGTCGGGGTTCGGCGCCTCGCCGTCGCCGCCGTAGGCGAGGATGTCGGCCTGTCGGCCCAGCCTGAAGTGGGCGACGCCCCGGTCCGAGAGGGCGTCGACCTCGTCGACGACGCTCTCGGGCGGGCGGAAGTCGGGGTTGCCGTACATCGGCTCCGTACAGAACGAACAGCGGTACGGACAGCCGCGCGAGGTCTCCATCTCGCAGATGAGGTAGCCCGGGTGGTTCGGGTGTTGCTCGACGACGAAGGCGCCGGCGCGGGCCCACCGGGTCTCCTCCTCGATACCGCGGTACCGGTCGTTGAACCCTTCGAGACCCGACTCGACGAGGTCGTAGACGGCCGCCTCGACGTCGGCCATCGCGAGGAAGTCGAAGTCGAGGTCGTCCCGGGCCGTCTCGCTCGCGCCTTCGTTGGCCTCGCCGACGCCGAAGCGGACCGGGCCACCGACGATGGAGGTCCCGTCGGCGGTCCAGGCCAGTTTCCTGACCTCGTCGGGTTCGGCGGGCGTCCCGCCGACGTACTTGCCGGGGACGGTCATCCCGCCGACGTACACCAGCAAGTCGGCCGCCTCGACGTCGCGCCACCGGCGATTGTCTTCGCGGAGTTCGTCGATGGTGTGGTAGGTGATCTGTGATTCTGGGACGCCGGCGTCGACCAGCGCGCCGGCGGCGTACCGGGGATACGTCGAGATGTACGGCGGGACCCCGAAGTGGGCGGGCTCGTCGACGTAGCCGTCGACGATAGTCACGTCGAGTTCGGCGGGGTCGGTCATACCCGCTGGTTACGCCTCGACGCCTAAAACGGTGTTCGGTTGGGGTCGGGCCGGGCGGGGGCTCGGCGCTGCCGCGCTCGCGGTCGTCGTCACGTTCGAGCGCTCGTAGTCCCGATAGTGGAGCTGCACCGTCACGCGCTCGCCCGTCCGGTTGTCGATAGCCCGGGCGAGGTCGTTGGGTAACCGCTGATAGGTGCGGTCGCTGGTTCGACTCAGCGTCACGGTCACCGTCGAGGGTTCGAACAGTGGCCCGACGCCGACGTATTCGGCGGTGACGGCGACGACACCGAGGTCGTCGTAGGCGTCCCGCTGGAGCACGTCCGACGTCGCCGCGTTGACCGACCGCTCGTAGGTCACCTGCTGGTAGGTGCCGACGCCGACGGCACCGACGACGGTGACGACGACGATGACCGTCGCGGCCAGCGTGGCGGTCTGGCCCAGCCCGTCCGTAGCGAAGACCCCGCGGTCGACCTCGTCGGGCTCGTACCCCATGTACGTGAACGTGAGATACGCCCCGAGGTTGACCGCCACGATGGTCATCGTCAGCAGGACGACGCTGCCGACCCCCACAGCAGGTCGGCCCCAGGCGAAGCCGATGCCGGCGGCCGCCGCCGTCGGGATGAGCGCCGCGGCGACCATCACGCCGACGATGGTGACCTGCCCCTTCGTCGCGAGGCTGAACGAGCCCGCTGCCCCCGCTGCCAGTCCGACGACGACCGAGAGGAGACTCGGCGAAAACCGGATGGCTATCAGCTCGACGTTCCCTACGGCCAGCTCGGCCGGGACGGCGAAGACAGCCTTCAGAAGCCAGCTAAAGGCCGTCGAGCCGACGACTGCGAATCCGAGGCCGATGCCCTGTGAGCGGATGCTGTCGAAGACCATCCGCTGGTCGTCCCGGACGAGCCCGACGCTCGCGGTCAGCATCGGGCTGACGATGGGCGCCAGCACCATCGAGCCTACGACGACGGCCGGCGAGCCGATGAGCAGCCCCGACGTCGCGATGATCGTCGACAGGGTCATCATCCACAGATACGAGCGGGTGTTGCGCCGCATGTCCTTGGCCTTCGACCGGAGCGTGCGGGGCGCGACCCTGTTTGGCGTCTTCGCCCACCGGTTCTGGACCTCGTCGACGCCCTCGTAGGAGGCGAACTCCGTCTCGATGGAGACGATGTGCCACTCGTCGCTGAAGCCGATGTCGTAGAGTTCGTCGAGGACCTGCTCGACCGCGTCGGCGGGGACGACGAAGGAGACGAGCGTCCGGTCGTCCTCGCCGCTGGTCTCTGTCGTGGTCGAGACGCCGAGTTCCCGGTCACGGAGCGCCGAGACGATGTCCTCGAGATGTTCGTCGGGCACGACGACCTGAACCAGCCGCATGGGCTGTGCGGTGGGTCGGCACCCGCAAAAGTAGCCGTCGGGTATCGGCCGAGTGTTTCCGCACCCGGCCCGAAAGCCCGGCGTTTCGACGGTCGGAGGACCAGCCGAGCCGGGTAAGTTCGGCGTAGCCGTCGACTGGTCCGTCTCACTCCTCGGGGATCCACTCGCGGTCGTCGGGGTCCGAGGGAATCCGGCGGTACGCGAACAGACAGAGGGGGAGCGCGACGGCCAGGCCCGTGACGGCGATCTCGCTGGCGGCACTCATCTGGATGTCGAAGAGCCCCTCCACGAGCGTCGTGTCGCCGTAGCGCGGGGGCGACACCAGAAAGAACAGTGTGGTGCTGACGACGATGACGGCGCCGGCCCGCAGGTCCCCCTGTACCATAGATTCGCGTTCGTCGTCGGGGAAAATAAAACCGTCCGTCAGTCGTCCGCGCTCACCGGCTGCTCGTCGGCCTGGGCCGCCCAGAGGCCGGCGTACTCGCCGCCGGTCGCCAGCAGCTCGTCGTGGCTCCCCCGCTCGACGATCTCGCCGTCGTCCATCACCACGATGGTGTCGGCGTCCTGGATGGTCGAGAGCCGATGGGCGATGACGAACGCGGTCCGGTCCTCGACCAGCCGCTCGATGCTCGCCTGTATCTCGCGTTCGGTCTCCGTGTCCACGTCGCTGGTCGCCTCGTCGAAGATGATGATCTCGGGGTCGTTCAGCAGGGCCCGCGCGATGGCGACGCGCTGGCGCTGGCCGCCCGAGAGCTTGATTCCCCGCTCGCCGATCTGGGTGTCGTAGCCGTCCGGGAGTTGTGTGACGAACTCGTGGGCCTGTGCCGAGCGGGCGGCCTCGCGGACCCGCTCGCGGGCCTGCTCGCTGCCCCGGTCATCCCCGTCGAGCACC
>Ga0136591_1000255_pt1 | contig 23973 bp, 20 predicted proteins | sample AntRauMFilla3767_FD_104929 | JGI IMG/M metagenome (GOLD analysis project Ga0136591, IMG submission 104929) | Saline lake microbial communities from Rauer Islands, Antarctica - Metagenome Filla 3 #767 | ecosystem: Environmental > Aquatic > Non-marine Saline and Alkaline > Saline | place...
GAGGCTTTGGACTATCTGGGCTATTTCATAAAAGAAATTGAAACGGGGAAAACACCAGTACAAGATGCTTGTTTGAACCTAGCGGGGCAAATGTGCCAGCTACAGGCGGCACAGGCTCTACTGAGGAAACCCCTCAAATTTGAAAGCAGCATCTGGTTACCTGTAACAGATACCCATTCGTATGGAGCTATCCATGATTATTGGGATCTCCGTAAAATAGTAGCAGGTGCTGTACTTTCTCTTTGACGGAAACGTTATGCTCTGGTAAATGGTAAGGGAACTTTCCCTATGGAGTATGTATGAATATCAAAGATTTGAAAAAACACACGGAAGGTCCGTGCGTCATCGTCATGGTAGGTTCCAGTGGCAGTGGTAAGAGTACATTGGCCCGTAAGCTGGCTAACGAGGACCACGAGATCCTAAGCTCCGACCACTACCGGGAAGTGCTCTGTGGCGACGTGGCGGAACAAAGCCTCAATAGTGTGGTCTTCCAGATGATTTACGATATCACCAAGAAAAGGTCCACTTTCCGGTGCCGCACGATATTAGATTCCACCAACCTTCGTAGACGTGATCGTAAAGCCTATTACGGTCCAGTCACAAAGGGACTCCCCACCTATGCAATTTTGGTGGATACGCCGGAATCGGTCTGCAAAGAGCGACAGCTCCAGAGAGATCGGCAAGTGCCGGAGTTCGTAATAGAGAAGCACGCCATGCGTTTTGCGCAATCCAAGCAGAACATTATCGACGAGGTGGAGAAATGGACGGGAATCTTTCGCTACGACAGTGAGAGCGGGGAAGTGGAGCTATTGCGATGAAGGCTCCACAAAAGACACTAAAGACGCAACTCTTTGAGACTATATCCCTCCTCTGCATCCAAGGGCTACTGGTCTTGACGCTAATCCTAGCGCAGAGCGAGAATTGGTTTTGGGTGGGAGTTACCGGGATGCTTTTTCTCAGTAGTTACCAAAAACATATTACGAAGGGGCTTATATGGTCATCGCACTCCCCGCACTGATCGTCATTTCCATACTCTACGCGCTATCAATAGCGCTCGTCTATCATTTCAATGATACGGTAGGCCAGAGAGATTCTCGATTTAACGTAGACAACAAAAAGATGTGGGTGTATATAGCACCTATTAAGGCCGCTATCTTCATCTTCCTTGGGATCTTTAGGGTATTAGCAAAACCCTTCCGCTCCAAAGAGGAAAAACGACGGGAGCGGCTAGAAAAAGAACGGAGGCTCCTATTGGAGGAGCAGAAGTTTTCCGATGAACTCGATAAAATCATATATGAAAAGGTAGAAAAATGAAAAAGTTGTTTTTGATGTTCGTCACCCTCATGATCGTTGTCCCCCTCTTGGGTTGTGGTTCGGAAGAGATTCCAGCGGGCTATAAAGGCTTCCAATTCGACCGAACGGGGAGTCTGCTTCTTTTCGCAGGCGGAGACGGGTTGCTTACGGAACAAGTACTGGAAAGTGGTACTCACTACACGGGAATCTATGACTCCATCCGTGGGGCCAATTGCCAGCACGCACACACCAGAGAGGCTTTGTCCGTTCTAACACGTAGCGATATGGAGGTTATGGTCGATCTCCGTATCACCTATAGTGCGGACTGCTCTACCAGAGAAACTCTGGAGACTCTGGTAACCGAAGTCCAACCTGCGCCAGAGTCTCTATTCATCCAACCGGAAGCTGTTTTCACGCGCTACATAATGCCTGTAATCCGGGAGTCCTTGCGAAACCATCTTGCCGAATACACGTTGGAAGAGGTCAAAGACGTGCGAGGCGGCCTCGCTACCTCTATTAAAGAAGATCTGGAAGCTGCTATCAATGCACGTGAGTTCCCTGTGGTAATCGAGGTGCTTACCGTCTCTAGTATTACCCTACCGGCTTCCATTACAGAGAAAATCGGTGAGATTGAGGTGGCACGGATGAACGTCAACCAAGAGCGTGAGCGCCGTCGTGCCTCTGAGGTGCGCCTTGAAAGAGAACTATTTGAGGCACAACAACAGCGAGCGGTATCCCGTGAGAACGCCCAACGAGAAGAAGAGATCCGTACTATCCAAGCCAATGCAGAGCTGGAAGTGCAACGGCGTCATGCGGAAGGTATTTCAGAGATTCGTAGGCAGCTCACTCCCGAGTATATTGAGTATCTTCGACTCCACAAAGAGGCCGAAGTTCAGACGGAGATTGCCCACAGCCTCGGGGAAGGGACTGTCTTTTATCTAGGGCAGGAATTCCTAGTCCCCCCAAACTCGTCCGCCAATGTCAGCGTCAGTCACTGATATAAGATACCAGATACCAGCACCTATTGAGGTGGGGATAGGTGTTGGTATCTCCGAATAAGGTAGTACAATGACGTATTGTAAAGAAGTCAATTTTGTTTCTTATGGTCCCCAAACTAAAGGGGCGTTCACGAGAGGCAAAACAACAATAGAAGGCAAGCTCGCTTTCGTGGGTGAAGGGGAGACAAGCTATCAAGCTGCTTTTGACTCTTTTGAGCAAGCAAAACAAGCGGGCTATAATGTAGGGTCTGAGCTAGATAAAAGACTCATGGCTCAGGAAAATAGAACATCGGCAAAAGAGTACGAAAATCTCCGCTGCTACTTTGTAATCCAACTGATTGTGTGAGTATCCGATATGACTGAAATTTCTTGTGCCTCAATAGTCACCGCCTTTGATGACCAGACCATAGGCTCCAAGGTAGTACATACTGATCGATTCCTGACATATTTAACACAGGCTATCGAATCCACCAATTTTGAGGACCAGAAGATTCCGGGACAGGCTCTGGTGAACCTTCCCACGGAAGCACACACTACCGTAAGTGCGGGAGTCGGAAAGCACACACAGGACCCCTCAGATTACGTTGTACGCCTCTATAGAGGTAAAGTAAGTCTCTTTCTCCAGAGAGAACTTGCAGAGCCCGTAGACAGTCTCTCAGTAGTCATCTACACTAAAGAAGCCTACCTAGAAGATCCCGACGTAAAAGGGGACGCAAAAGAGGTATTTCGTATACAGCTAAAAGCTCCTACCCATGTGCTGGTAGCAGTATTAGCCAGTGCAGGACCTCCCTCTCCTCTATCACCGGGCCGGTTGGTACACAATCTGGCAGGTGGGAACAATGAAGCAGAAATTTGGACCGCAGATGAGATTAGAGAAACAGCCCGCGAGAGCCTCGATTACTATGGGGAATGGGGAACTGTAGCGGACTAAACCACAACACAGGAGTTGAACCTATGTCTAAGAAACACCGTATGAGCAAGCCTCGTTTTGAAAAAATTAACAAATTGAATCGGAGATTTGACTCTTTTTCCGATGGGGCCTTTATAGCCGCCATGCAAGAAAATGGAGTATATGTCGACGAGTTGGCGGACTTTGCACGTGAGCAAGAACGACGGGAAGAAAAGGCGGAAAAAGAAAAAGAGGGTTGATATTCATTTGGACAGACCTCTTCGGTTGGGGTATATAATAATGAAACCAACTGAGGAGGAAACACGTGGATATTCAAGTAACAGGATTACAGGGCTTGGAAAAAGCACTGTCCCCCGAGATCAAAAGCGTCATTTCTATCTGTGACGTAGGAACCGACCCCAAAGTAGATTTTGAAGATCGCTTTGTTTTGTCCCTACGATTTGATGATTTTGAAAGTGCTAAGCCCCTCAATGCGCCAAAGGCGGAGCATATAGCAGAGGTGGTCGCTGCATTTGATTCCCTGCAAAATAGAGGTGGGTCCGTTCTGATACACTGCCACGGCGGGGTTTGCCGGTCAACGGCAACAGCATTTATCCTGAAAGCGATGCTTTTAGGGCCGGGGAAAGAAGAGGAAGCCGCCAGTTGGACGATGGAGACGTTCCCACAGGCGGCCCCCAACCTTCTAGTGTGTGAACTGGCAGACAACCTCCTAGAACGAGGAGGCCGCCTTCTAGCCGCTATGAAAGCGTTTGACGCTGAGATGAATCGCCGGGTACTGGGCGACGACTGGTTTGAGTGATTAGGTACCTAAATAGGCTTTCGCTATGACTTTAGCTAAAGTTACCCGTCGAGCGGGTGATAAATTGGATTTCTTATCTAACTTTTTGATTACGGTCCCATCTTTCATATAGCTCTCCTCTAGTCCGGGAACTAGATAATTGGTTTTAAGTGTGTTGGCTTCGTGCCCCACATCATCGGAAACGATCTCTAGGGCCTTTTTGAACTCTTCTTTGAGGATCTTCTCTCGCTCTTTTTTGTCGTCAGGGAGTTTTTTACCACCCTTCCTGACCTTTTCCAAAGCATCTTGCATGAGCTTGTTGGCGTGCAGACCTCGAATGTCTTTCGCTGTGATATCGAACTCACTTAGATAGTCATTGACGTCCTGTGCTCGAACACACACACTATCATCATCCCCTTCACACTCGAAAATAAGATCGTCCGCACCAAGATTATCCGTCATCTCTTTCAGCACCTTGATGACTTTGGAGTCTTTTACGGTCTTTTCCTGATCCACTCCAGATTTGCCGACATACTTGATAGTAGCCTTACCCTTAGAGAAGGTCACATGCTTTTTACGCCACGTGGTAGTGCCGAAATGCCCGTCTTTAGCTGAATCATGGTTGCCCACTCTCGAATAGGTTTCATCCATAAGAGCCACGGCTAGCGCTTTCATACGAGTCTTTGTGTCGTCTGCCCCCAAATCCTTTTTGACTTTCTTACGAAGGTCCTCGATAGACTTGTTAAGCTTTTGTAATCGCTCCGCTTTTTCTTTGTGACGCTTTTTGATCTGGTCATCTGAATACTCGTAGATCACGTTTCCATCATCGGTCTTTTTCTTTTTCTTATATTTCGCGTTTGGCATAGAAAACCTTTTGACGAGCTGGTACACATGTGGTATATCCCAGTGAGGGATAATCTGTACCACGTTAAATACAAAAAGAATAGAGGTAAGCTGTAATGGCAGATAAAGAAAGACATGACCTGACACATTTTGATGCAATCGGAGACATCCACGGTTGCTACTACGAGTTGATCGAACTCGTAACAAAGCTGGGATACGTACAAGGGGAAGACGATCTTTACCGACATCCCGATGGGCGTAAAATGGTTTCTCTGGGCGATCTTTGTGACCGTGGCTGGTATAACAGTCTCTGTCTCCAGTTTATACTAGCGCATTGGCTGGCTGGTGAGGCTGAATGGGTTGCCGGTAATCATGACAACAAGCTCTTCCGATGGATGAAGGGTAATCCGGTAAGACCTTCTCACGGCCTTCAAAAAACCATCACGGAACTGGAGCAGGCTTGGCCCTTCGATATGGAGCGAGAAGAGCTGGGTACCTATCTTCTGGAAAATGTTCCGACCCGTCTCTTTCTGGATGATGGCGCTGTTGTGGCCGTACACGCTTCCAACGGCAAACACGAGAGCGACCACCTCTACGGACGTCGCGGAGGTCCCGATAACGAGCGAATCCCGTGGTGGGACACTTACGAGGGTCCCGAGTTTGTAGTCTTTGGCCACTACTGGATGAATGACCCCGAGATACGGGAGCATTGGTGCTGTGTCGATACCTCGTGTGTCTGTGGAGAAGACCTGACCGCTATGCGTTGGCCCGAACGGGAAATCGTATCGGTGAAAGCCTCACAGGTATATTATGAGGATGACCGATGAGCGACGACTTGAACCCTCGCTTCGTTATCTGGGCGGAGCACCACGGGCATGATCCTGTGGTGCTCCTCCAAAAGGAACACTGGAACTCTACTCCCACAAGAATTCCGGTACCTGACGACCCCTCCAAAGCGATCCCGTGGACTATTTTATTTATGGGGTGGGTTACAGAAAAGTGGAGAGAGTTTGGGGCCTTACCCCAAAACAAAGATACCCCCCACTCCTATCTGGTTTTATACGCTAATAGAGATGGAACCTTCAATGATTGGCTCAAAAAAGAGTACCCTAGCAAGGCGTAGTAATGAAAGCATTAAAAGAGTTCCGTCTTAATCACCTTTTGACCAAGTTACAAAGGGAACCTGCGAGTGTCTTATCCTTAATCGACGAGGATGACCTACTCAACAAACGGGAACATACCAACGGGTTGGTAATTGCCAATGCCGGTAAGAAGCTGTTCACTCCCGAGGCGGAGCACCAGCTCTTTGCTAAAGGAATCGTGTACACACGAGACCCCTACACACTGGTATCTCTTCCCCTCATCAAGATCTACAACCACACCGAACATGGTATGGTAGATGAGGTAACCTATGCACTGGCACAGGAGGATGACGTGTATATCTGCCTGCCTTTCAAAGAGGACGGGTACATGGCGCAGATTTTTGCCCATGATGACGAGGTATATGTTACTACCCGATCTATGTTGGAGGGAGTTCCTGTAGAGCACACTTACGACTTTGACTATGTAGGAACCATACGCACCCTAGCTGACAGGAAATATCCCGGCCTCTTAGACTCTAAGTTGCTAGGAGATCTCTGCATCACTTGTGAAGTCCTGCACCCCGGAATGGAAAATGGAGTGACTCGTTACGGGAAACGTCAAGATCTGGTAGTGCTTTCAGTCTTTGATCGAGCTACTCACACCTACTGGAACAACAAAAAATTGCAGGAATGGTGTGCTACCCACGACTTCAAGGCTGTAGATACGTTAGCTTCCGATGTCTCCTTGGAAAAAGCGGTAGGAATCGTCCGAGATATGTCCGGCGACGAGACAATACCAGAGGGCGGGGTCGTATGCTTTGAGAAAAATGGAGAGGTAATACATCGGGTCAAGGTAAAGACTAAGCGCTGGTGTGACGAGTTTGCGCTCCGATACCAATGTAGCATCAAATCTGTAACCAAAATGTGCTTTGGAAACCCCGAAATGGAGGACTGGGATTACGTCACCAAATATTTAATTGAACAGGGCTTGACAGCGGAGGAGACTCTCGACTATTATGAGGAGTATCATACGAGGTATATGGACTGGTTGCGGGGATGTAAAGAAAGAGCCAGTGAGAGGATAGCTTTATTGGAGACTTGCCTTGAGGTGGTTTCCGGTGTGGCTCCTGAAGAGCAACAAAAAGCACTAGCCCTTTACGCCCAAATGCGTCACCCAAAAACCTTCGCATTGATAATGAATTTGTATAATGCGGATTATAGAGAAGAACAGGCCCTTTTTGATGCGATGTGGCAAGATGAGCTGTATAGCGGAATCAAAGGTCTGATCTTCGACGCCAAACAAGCGGTCTTAAACGACGACTAGGAACATGACGACAATGGACTGGCTGCAACTAATGAGTCAAAGGAGTTCAGATGTCCGACAGTTCTATTTTTCTTCCCAGTGAAAGCCTCCAGTCCCTATATGCGGAGATGGAAACCGAGTACGAGAACCAAGTAGATTTGATACTTGATAGTCCTCTTACCGAAGACCCCACGGTGCTCATGGCCTCGAAAGAGAAGTTCATGGAAGGGTTCCATTCACATACCCACCGCTACCAACAGATGTATTTGATGCTCCGGGATTTGAACCTTCTTCCTAATACCCTTCTCGACGTCAACTTCATGACTGTCATAATCACTCCGGGATTTGAGGAAGGGATGATGCTCCCCCTTATCCGGCAAGATGATGATCTTATAACGGTGGGATTTGAGCACCCCCCTATGAATTTTAATGCTGAAATTGGGATAGAAGATGACGATTTCATTACGGTAGCGTCCATCCCCCTCTTACCTAGTGACAAACCACCTTACGGGGGCAAATCTGTATTAGCCACAGGTACAACTGAGGACACAGAAGTGATCTTGGTGATGCAAGAAAGACAGTCCAACAAAGTTATCATGATGTGGGGTAATTACGTGCTTAGAGAGGTCCACCGTACCAGCCCCACAAACCCACTAGATCTTAACTGATTTCTATAGTAACTGAATCTTTGGCTTTCCGGCCCCTATGATCTTCTACGAGAACCCATACCACCACAGTTCCGGGGTCTGAGGGGGCAGTGAATTGAACGCTCTGCCCTCCAGTGCTGAATTGGTTGCTCCCATCCAAGTCCCACTCATAAACTGCACCCACGCCGTTGCTAGACACCTCTAGTGTGATTGTAGCATTGGTGCCCGCCACATAAGGACCACCTGCGTCCGCTTCCAGTCGGTCTGTGTTATATACCTGATATGTCAGGTCGTCTACGTGGAACGATTCGGTTTTATGCCCCAGTCGATCCACCTCTACCTGATAAGATACGGGATCCTGTGCTACTTTAAATCTAGGCACAACTCGAAGGCTAGTAGAGTCTGGGTGTCCTACCACGGTGTACCTACCGGTATTAGGGCCATCCGGAATAAGAAGTGTTGCCCCTTCTCGTACTGAGTGTAGAGGTTTAGTATCCTCATCATCGTGCAATACGAAAAGGGATCCCAACTCGATACGTCCTGAGACACTCTCGAAGCCTGCCATACCCTCGCAATAGACTCTCGTATCGTCGTAGTAGTAATTCTGCATGGCCCACGAGGAAGTGTCTTCCATCTTCTCAATAAGGTCCGCAGCATCCTTAAACACAAACCGCAGACGGTACAGGGTGTGTGCCGGTCGAATGATCTCCAATAGGAGTCGTATATTACGATCCATTGTGAAAAGATCCTCGGGGAACTCACCCTCCAATTCAAAATCAATGCTGAATCCAAATTGGTCACTAATATCGAATGTGTCACCCTCTTTGAAATTTTCCCGGATCACAAATTCATCGGAGGTAAATAGATCAACCCCCTTTGCAATAGCTGCCGGAGTAGATCCCATGAAATAGATTTCAATAACCCTTTTCAGGAACTCCCGAAAAGACTCATCGTCGAACTCCATTTCTGGTATCTGCTGGTTGAGAAATACGAGATACCCTACCGTCTCCCACAAAAATTCAGACCTTACTTCATCCGGGGAGATATCAGTGCCCAACTTTTCCAGTGTTATCGTGATCCGAGCCAGCTCCGTCGCCATAGCTTTCAAGTAGATCGTATAATTAGGACCTACGACAGACGACTCATAGTTGGAAGCTAGTAAGTTCACAAGAGCATTGAGGATTGCCTGACTACGAGACATTAAGAGCCGGTTATACCCCTTACCATCTTCGACAAGCGGGTACGGCTTTTGTCTTCCTCTTTCAAAACGATTTGCCATTAGCTATCTCCGTACGTAATGGTCAAATCGCCCAGTTCAAGATATGAAATAGGAGAGGGGATGATAGATTTGGCTCCCGAATCCCCTGTCACAATATAGGTAGCGTTATAGGTATAATTTGTGGGAGTATCCTGTTCATCTAGCACTACAAACACTCGATTGGCCGTAAGCTCTAGTCGCCGCTGCTGCCGTTCAAGCACGGTATCATATCCCTGCGAGGTTAGCGTACCATTGTCGCTAAAGCCTTGGATACTCCTACCCTCCGACCCTACTAAAAGTACGCGACCACTTTCTAAAAAGAGGGATTCGTAACTATCTACCATCTGTAGCATTCGAGTGTCTTGGAAAACACCTTTATGCTCTTGATCGGGTCCTCCTGAGTCTGTCGTAGGGTGTGTGAGCCGGTCTGTGAGGGCATACACACGATGACTCCCTCTCTGCTCCACAAGAGTTGCGTCATTGTTTAGAGATTCCCTTACTATCAGTGCGCCGTCCGTTAATGCCATCTTCGCAAAAGGCACTACCACAAAAACAACACCCCTAGTGTTTTCAATCACCTGTACTATGTCTGATTGATAGACAGGCTCCCCTACCGCCTTACCATTCAGTAATTGACTGATTGCTGTTCGGATTTCAGAGTCCACCTGAGCACGAGAGGATCCGGGTCTTAGTACGATGGTAACCTCCAGATCTACTCGATTTGAGATAGCGTCTTTGACTACCACATCCGCCGTAATATGGCGGTGGGTGTCAATGGATTCCTGCACCCGTTGTAGAAGGTTATTGATCGTATACTCAACCTCAAAGTTCTCATCGTGCTCGTAATCAACGCTAACCTCTTCTCCGTTTCCTATGTTTCCTGTGGGGACTCGGATCATACGAAGCGGAGTCGTTTCGTCACCCTCTTCTAGAAGGAAATCGGGGTTGGCAGTTTGAGGCCCATTATATTCAGTGAGGCGGTCTAAAGAAAACACTCGCACGGTAACCGGATTGGTCCCTAGATTATCAAGGGGCTCTGGGATCTCTCCTACCAGCACGTGGCGCTCATCATTTACGACAAACAGCTCTCCAACCGTAAACCCGCTATCTTGCTGAATCTGTAAAAAGTCTTGTGCTTTAGTAGACCGGCCCTCCAGCAACGGATCTTCTACTCGGAAAAGGCGGTAATTAGTTTCCTCCTCCAACACGTTTCCCGTATTGAGGGATCGCACACTTTCGATTGCCTGTACTGGCTGCCGACTAAACACGTAATCGCTTGTTTCCTGAAACCGGAAATCACCTGAAATTAGGTCGTTAGAGCCTACCGAAGGTTGCGCTATGGAGGAGTCCAACTGAATCAGGTTGTAGTCTAGGATCTCGTAACCGGTCAGGTCAAACGTTTCCCCTGTGGTTAAATTGCGAAAAGAAAATCCCTGCGCTATTTGCTGACTGGTAGCTCCCAGTATTTCAGAAATGGGGCTTTCGGGTGTAACACGGGGATCGACTACCCGAAAAATAAGGTCAGCGGGGCTCGAATTAAGCGTAAAAGTGGCGTTCTGTATGATTCTGAAGCGGAGAGCGAAAGTGTCCGTCACTTGGATTTGCTCACTCCCCTGCAACCACACGTCGACCTTACCGCCAATATGTTTGTTTCGTACGTCATCATAGTCTCTCATCATGTGGAGATCACCGGCCTTGATCACCTTAGCCCGAAATACACCTTGCTGTTCTAGTGCGGTAGCTAGATACCCCCCGCCGGTGCCTGCATCTACACTGGACAGAGCCAGCATAGAGCGCTCTGCCAATCGTGAGTTGCTCTCCCGGTCCCTACCAAAGCGAGTAGCGGATAAGTTCTCAACCTGAAACCCTACAGTACCACCTAATATGGTTGAAATCTGACCGGCTGCTATATTACCATTTTCGCCGGGGTTTACCGCCCGAATGTTGGCTTGAATTTCCCAACGACGCTGTTGTACATTGAAATAGGAATCACGAAAATCAAATGGAATCACCACACGACTGGTAGTCTGGAAGGTGGCCGTAGGATCGTCCTCACCGCCATCTGACACCACAAGGGTCCCTGTCTCTACCACCATGTCTTCTGTAGGCTCACGAGAGGTGTAGAACGTTGCTGTACCTACTGCAAATTCTGCGCCTCCTCGTACTTTCTGGTAATTAGTTGCGAGCTTTTCAAAGGAATCATCGATTAGTGCTTGTAAGTCTGCATCAGCTTCAAATCCCAATGCAGCTTTGAGCGCCCTTTTGTATGGATTTTCCGACACAAGATCGGAGGTGCCCGTGCCTCGAAGATCATCAATCTCTAGAAGAGTAGAAAAGCTCTGAGAACGGCGAATAAAATTGGCAATGAAATGCAGCCGCTCAGCTTCTGAGGCGAAAGGCTCAATAAAGACGTCGCGGACCACTGATCCGGGAATAGCACTGATCTCATTATTCGACCCTCGAATAAGAGAAGTGATATATTCCCGTGTAATTTCCGTCTGAGTCTTAGCGGGGATCTCTTGTAGGTCCGTTGTGATAGTAAAGGGTACTCCTACTAACTCGGAGGAATACATACTTTCAATCTGCTCCCCAGTCTGTTCATCATGGGCCACCGTAGTGATCACATAATACAGGGGCTCATTGGGGGGGACATCAGCAAAAAACTCATTATTAATTGTACCATCTTCGGGAGTATGCGACCGATCATGTACAAAATGGTGGAAACTAGATGTCAGCACCTCTTCAAGTTGTACTGTGGTTTTCAACTCACTGTTAGCCTGTAGTCCGGTATCCATCACGAACTCACCCACCGTTTTGATGGGCTGGTCATTGAAATCCTCTTCTACTAGGAGCACACGAAGCTGCCCCCCTTCCCCTTGGTAGAACGTTATATCATCGGTAACAGGACGTACAGACTCTTCCTGAAAGGCTACGTTAGTGATTAATTGAGAGTTTATCTTGACATACCCTTGGCGTCCTCCCCCACTATCCACGGAAGCGTAAATATTATAACCCAATACGGTGTCTAAATCGCTTTCCGACCAGACTAGCTCTACAGACTCACGCCGTCTTCGGACACGTAATCCAGAGGGTGGAGGAGAAACTAGATCTAAATCACTCTGCCGTACCACCTCAATAGAGGCGGTGGCTATCCCAGAAACCTGACCCGTAACACTGATTGACCGCAGTTCAATCGTGTTGACACCACGACGGAAACGGAAACCTTCGGGATGGACGTTAAGGTTAGGTACCGTAAAGTCACCATCCCCGAACGTAAGTAGGTCTGGATCACTAAAGAAAGACCCTCCGTTGATACGGATCTGCATATCCACGGTATCCGCAGACACTTCTCCCTTGAGTATTTGATCTCGCACAGACGTCACGAGATTTAATTGGGTAGTCGTATCCGACCCGTCCAACAAAAAGAATTTAGGTGTACTCATAGGATCTTCCTTTTACCGTACCAAACTGAATCCATCAGCGAAACCGGCGTCTGATACCACAATTTCATCTTCGATAGCTTTAATTTCTCCAGCCTGACTTTCGAGTACGATGCTCACAAAAAACACTGTAGGATCTCTCCCCTGTGTCACATCTATAGAAACCACTTTATTAAGCAATTCCGCTCGTGGAACGGGCTGACTTTTAGATTGACGCTCTTTAAGTTGTTGATACCGGTTGATGGTGGAGGAGATTTGCCCCACCAACTGTGATTCTACAATCGAGCCACCACCCACAGCTTTAGACCCAATCATATCCGTAAGGGTAGTTCCGTACCACCTGTGGAAGGTATTGGAACCTTTGACCGTGAAAATGATTTTTTCCACTTCCTGCAACAACAAGTTCTGGTTCCGGGTGAAAACAGGATCTCCCTTTCGATCATACCGGAAATCATTCTCTACGCCTATCCCCATACAGCGGCGGCACACCGCACGAATCGTATAATATGACAACTCAAATTCATCGTCGGCTGTGCGGAGGGGCTCATCAAAAAGAATTTTACGAGCCATAGGGTCGTCACCTGTGGCCGTATCTTTAACAAGTTGCCAACCCGGTACGATCATGCGGCTTCGGTACTGACGCAATTCGGGGAAACCCAAGGTACCATGCCCCGTCCCACCTTCCATTTTCAGGGTTCTGTTTACATTAGCCCCCACCAATTGTAACGAGATTCTCCCACCAGAGTTAGAGGCTCGTATGCCTTGGGACTGCTCATTGATACGGCGGGCTATCTGCTCCGACTGTACCGCTCGTCCTCGTGGTAACGTTACGGTTTGTATATTACCCCTATCTACCGAAAAGGCTAAAGTGTCCTCCCCCGCCTCAATATCGAAAGGACCTCGCACCAATCCTGTGATCTCTACCGAAGAATATAACCCCTCTTGGGGGATCTCTATGCGATTCCAAAGCAGCTTTATCTCCCGGCTGGAGGGAAACCGGACCGTGCGTAGAGTCTGACGGTCTCTTTCCAGAGCAAGCCATTCCTCCACCACATGATGAGGGCATCGCTGTTTGATTTTAAGGTCTTTACTCATTCTTCAGATACCGATGTAAAATCTTGGGAACTTATGAAATACTCAATGTCGGTGCGTAATTGCTCTAGGGTTTCGGCTCCAACACTGCGTTTTATTAGCAGGATGATCTCATTAACATGTTGATCTGACAAATCCACCACCCGTTTGATTCGGAACTCCAAATCTTCGAGTCGCCTCTTGATGCTGGGCAAAACCCATTCTTTTACGGAGTGGACATAGTTACCGGGCACATCATCATTGTAGTGCCGGTTGGACTTTTTATAGTCACCTTCTGAGGGTTTACCGCCAGCATAAGGGCGGGCATCACTCAGGTCAAACTCACCCTTCGTCACAAAGATCCAGTCCCCACGGCTCCGAATCTGGAGGTCGGTTAAATCACCTCCATAATACTCGAAAGCACGTGAATACTTGGCTAAGAGAGAGTTCACAGGTCTTACCGTATAAGCGACTCTAATGCCTTCCTCATCAAATTCGTATTCTAGCCACCCAAGCCTTTCGATCTCTGACTTGAGGTACTCAATACGGGGCTCCACATTTACAAGGTGGGCCTCCGCATATTGAAAAAGGCCAGCAAAATCCGACCTGCTAAATGTACCAAGAAAATCAAAAGCCATCTCACACTCCTACTGAATGGGATCTACAAGTAAATTAGTGTATGCGCTCTAGGAGAATAGCAGCCCTCTTGCTGGGCTCCTTTGTCAAAAACCTGGCCCGCCTCCCTTTAGAGTAGGGAGGTTCTAATTCTCGTGACTCATATTGCTCTTTAGTGGGATCTAGCCGATGGCCGTCCTCGTGTTCAATCCACCAGTGTACGACGCCCTCAGTGTCCCGTGCCCGTACTGGAGTGTAACCCCCCTAATAAGTGATAGAGAGCCTCTGCGGCCACATAACAGTGCCCGTAATAGGGTATATCACTGCCCCGGTACTGAGCCTTTAGGAGATCCGGAGTCAATGCAGCCTGTATCTTTTTTATGGGATCTGTCATACGCCAAAAATGAACTTGATAGCTTGTACAGTACTCATATAATCTTGGGGACCCGCACCTCCAACAGCCAGCACAACGCCAGTGAAAAATTCTCCCGGACCCGAGGAAGGGGGGTTCTCCGCTTGAAGAAGTTCCCGCGTCAGGTAAGGCACGCCCCCGGAAGCTGGGGGTATGAAAAGGATAGAGGCGAGAGGTACATTCTGGAGCCGGACGAAAAAAGAAAGAGTCTCATCTAAAAAATCTACCAACTCATCTAATACCGCCAGTCTATTCTGGAGCCCTTCTATCGTACCATCAAGCGAGGATGTGGGGTCAGAAAACACAGACCCAAGAGAATTGACGAGCCCAAATAAGCGATCCATAATCTGATCGGCTTCTGGAATGAGATCTGCGAATAAGCGCATTGCTCTCCAATTGGGAGGTGTACCTTGGGTATCGTGCCGGTCAATCACCTGAATCAGTAGATGAATTGCGGTTCGAACTGAATCGGACACCATACGATCCGTAGAGTCTTCATCAAGAATCGTATCCATTATATCAGTCTGAGCACTCTCATAGAATTCACGGACTATTTCCAGCATGGAGTCGTTCTGCACCAAAACAGGTACGAGAGACTCTATTTTACTCATGGCCGCTTTATCTACCCATATTCGAAAACGCTGTTGCTCCGTCAGGTTGAACATATCGTTAAACAGCTCACGAGTACCCCCAAACGGATCATTTTCTAAGGTAGTGGAGGACGTTATGGTACCTGCTGTGCTCACGAACCTACGAGCCGACTCATAGTCGGTCACGTCCTCCTCAGAATCGAATAATGGCCCCTCAAAATACAAGGTATTTACCACATCCTCGTTGAGAAACTGCAACTCCAATAGCTGTATCTCCCCATAAAGGCTCTCAAATTTCGCATCATCCTCTAAGTAAAGTGGTAACACGGGCTCTATAGAACTGGAGCCTAGCTGGAGGTTGGCTTCATCATCGTAAGTGTCCACGTCAAAGCGGAGCATATATGCTGCCCTGTAAATATTCAGTAGGGCAGTAGGTAGATCGAAGCTGGTATCAATGTCCGGCAAATGTCCAAACACTGCACCAGAGGGTTGCGAGTCTAAATAGGTCTCCTCATTAAGCTCTAGGAGGTATATTGGTTTCTCGTCAGGATCACTGGGGTCTCTTTGGAGAGGCCGAAGTTTTGTGTCTTTGGGCACAGATCGAATGCGATAGTAATACCCGTTCTCGATCCCCTTGTCCAAGCCACGTATGGTGTATGAGTAGGTGCCTGCAAGGTAATTCTCTTGTAGGTCATCATTTTCAAGATCAAAAAACGGGTCGTCAGGGTTTAGGGGCTCCCACGTATATATCGGCTCTCCTAGACGGTTCAACACAGGCTCTTTAATTACCTCCGCATCCTCACCCGCCGCATCGTCATCGCCGCTTTGAAGAGGATTGGTGAGGGTGGCTCTCGTCTTTTCTCGTGTTAAAAGAACTCCCTCTCTCGATTTAGATCTCTCGATATAGAAATTGTTTTGGGCAAAAATGTCATAGAAAATGCTTTGCTTATATTTAGGCTCTTCCCATGACAAGATGAGAGTAGTAAGATCATCCCCCTCTGCAAACAGATTCAACATGGACCCCGGCACGCGGCCCTCTTCATCGGCGGCCTCAATCGTCAGGTTTACAGGAGCCGGATATTTAAGGTCCACATCATTACGTGCGCCAGCAAAAATGTTTTTCAGGGTGAGACTTTGCTGAATAACTCCTCCAGCACTGGGAGATGTGAAAAGGAGAAAAAAGGCACCCAAGGCACCATCTGCACCTACCTGTGGCCGGTTAGGATCTTCTACGTCATTGAGACTTTGCAGAAAAATCTGACGAAACTTAGGGTACCCTCCCCTGTAAGTTTCAAGGTCATCCAAACTCGTGGGGATCATGAATAGCCCGAATGCTCCAGTCTCTTGGAGGTTATCTATAATGGTCTGGAGTTCCCCCAAAAGAGTCTGCACAAGTGCCGCTGCGGGGTTGGGGAAAGACGTCATAAACACTCTCAGAACTTCCAAGACAGTGTTGGCAACATTGCCCGCCGTTATGATTATGTCGGTAAGACCCTGTAATTTATCAACAGACCCACTCACCTGCTCCGGCATAAATTCCGACAAATCAAATGTTTTCCACTCAGCCATTTGGGTCCTCTTTATCGTTTTTCTCTTGCAGCTCTTTCTCTAGGCGATCTCTCTCAGTAGAGATCACGTCCCGGAGCTGTCGAAGCTGATCTACAAACCCCTTGAAAGGCTTGATGCGAGCTTCTTTCCACTGTGGCTTTTCTTTTTCAGTCATGTCGATAGCTGTTTGATTAGGTCTTTGAGTAATTTACGCTGCCGTTTCTCTTTTTGGCGGTTGAACTGGACCCTTCGAGGCAAGGTGCCCTCTTCTAAATTGGTCCTGTAATCTATCCACGTATATCGAATATCATATAGCGCCTCTCTACCTTTGAGGGTCGCCTCGATCTCTTGTCGAAGATTTGGAGCATCATCTCGAATCCACAGTAAACGCTCTCCGTTAAAGATGCGATGAGCCTCCAGTGTGTCGTCGGTAGGATCTCCCGGCCTTTCTTCTAGCGTTCCAACATCCCCGAAAAAGTCTAGGGGGTTGTGTTTGGTGACACGGATACCGGAATTAAGACGCTCTATCTGCGCTAATATATTGAGATATTCATACAATACCAGATGATACGTTTTGGGAGTAAACTGAGATGCCCTATATACCTTAAAATCTACACCAGACGCCGTAGTCAATGAATATATAACAAACTCGTTGGTATCTGACACTACCAGTGCAGTAGATCCGGTACCATCCACATCTATCACCGGGTAAAAGCCCCGATTAGTGCCAGCTTCCACCACCACAAAATCTCCAGCCTCAACACCTTCCGACACAAAATCCACACCCTCAAACTGATCAGGAGCAGTTACAGACCCCCCAGTCACAGACAGTAATGGATCTCCAAATAGAAGGTCTTTCAGCTCTTCTATGCGATCTTTATAAGGCGTAGAAGGATTAGAGGAAATGGCCGTTAGATCACTCGCTATATCTACGGGAGCATCGTCATTCGAAATATAGGTGATCCGTTGCCTTACAAGCTCTTCTCGAAGAACGTCAAGGTAAGGGGAGAATCGACGTGGGTTTGTTACTTCCCACCCAACAGGGAAAGTAAGTGCCCCTGAATCCCCCTGTACCTGTAAAGCACGATCAACTGTGATCTCATTGCCTTCTACATCGACTACCAAATATCGTCCGGCATTTATTGCCGTTGTAGAAGAGGGGATAATCAAAGTCTGTCCTACCTCCACATTGGTTGCGTCATTGCTATCCTCTAACGTAAGAACAGGACCTACCACATCGACGGAAGCATTTCCAGATCCTATTACGGCCCCGTTAGAAATAGCCAGCGTAATGTCCGTAGTACCTGCGGGTATTGACAAGACTTCGACATATAAGAATCCCACACCACCTCCAGCAGCTTGATAGCTGCCATTATTGCTAGAGGCAGAAGATACTACAACAGTGCCCGTGGCGTTCGAGAAATCTACATCGGCCAACTCAATCCGGTCAATGGTGGCAGGAATCTCTCCTACAGCATCCAGTGAAAGAAAGTAAGAGGAAGGGTCAGTTTCCATTACGGTAGTAGAAGTCTCTAAGTAGCCGTCCTCTACACCAATCACGTCATACTCACTATAACCACCAGCCCCATCACCTACGTGGAGTGTAAGACCGGGGACACCGCCTGCGAAGTCCCTAAAATCGGTGTTAGCATCCTCCCACTGGGAGTCTATAGCGTTCCACTCCCCGAGCCCACTGTAGAGATTATCTAGCTCAAAATTAACAGTAGCTACAGGAAGTACAAATGCCGCAAGGTGGATACGGGTAGAGCTAACTGACTGCACACTAAACTCTACGGAATCGCCCTGCCCGTCTACCAAGTCTTGGATGAGTAGTAAATCAAATTCGCCCGGAATAGGAGTCAGAAGCGTAAGGTCATCTGACACCTCAATAGTCACCGTGTCTAGAATCGTAGCATCACCAAGGACCACCCCCGCTGTGGTCTGGTCTACCACATCTTGATTGACACCCTGTTCCGCCTCGATCCTCTGTAGCTCACTATCTTGAATAGGAAATATGAAAGGTGGCCTATGATCCCCATCATCATCTACAAGTCCACCATCCAAAGCGGGAAATCGAGTAGGCTCCGTCTGTTGGTTTTTGAAATTGACGGTCAAGTCTAAAAACAACGAGGGTGTGAGGGGGCTCTGCCCTAAAATGGTGGCGAAGAAAGATGGCAGCGTATTATTAATCAGCTCTCCATCTGCGGCATTCACACTTAGGTCCGTAGGCACACTATAGAAAGGCGGCACATCCTCTCCCACTATGAAAGAGGAGTTGGCCATAGGAGGCACTGTGTAAATAGTATCACCCTTTTGAGGGCTGACTGTAGAAGGATCTGTAAGCTCTAGCCCATCAAACGGACCATCACTGTTCTCTTCCACTTCGATATAATCTGCACCTACTGCCGTCACAATCATGTTCTGGGCGTAAATATCTGTGGTCCTATCAAACGTCCCATCTATATTTTTAACATAGGTGACACGTCCCATACTCACATGATTCCCCACTTCGAACGCCGGAATATACTCAGAAGGTACAGGCTCGCTGGGAGTGTTTTCATTAAACATCTCACCGGTATCAGGATCGTAATTCATTGCTACATAGAAACGAGCATCTCCTGTACTGGGGCCAAAATTACCTGCTTCTGAAATTCTAGCTTTGGCCGCTCTTGGACGGATATTATCTACAGATAGGACAGCCTCCTGCTTAATATCTGCCAAGAGCTTTCGGAAGTCACTCAGGAACGTATAAACCTCATCGTCATCGTCATTTTCAGTGGGTAGAGTGACCGTGAATACCCTTCGCTGCTCCGGATATAGTCGACTGAGACGGTGAGCTTGCCACGCAGGTTTGAATGTCCCCAAAAAATCGAAGGAAATAGGTATGCCGACCCCCAACTCCACCGGCTTTTTGCTGACGACTAAAATATCGTCAATAAAATTCTCCACATAACCAACCTGATCTTCCAGACTCAACTCTTTGATATAGGGAGACGCAGGCTTACTACCGGGGTTATCGGAGTTTACGTAATAGGGGATCAGTTCTCCACTTACAGGATCTATCCCACCGGGAGCGTCATCGGGACGAAGGCGAAATAGGAATTTACCATCTCTATCTCCCACAACACGACCATCAATGATTTCGAGAAGGCTCTCAAAAAGGGCTATCACATCATTATAGTACTGGATATACTCCCGACCTACACGGTCTTGGTCCCTAATATTGGCTTCCTCGTAGATGAGCCCCTCATTCCCCTTTTCGTGAAGCCCTTGGGAGCCCGCCGTAGAAATCACGGGACCCCCGCTGGAGGATGATGCGGCAGCGTCAGCATCTATTTGCTGCGCCACTTCGGCTGCATACTCTTCTAAGCGCACGGCCCGAAAAAAGAAAGTATCGGGGTCTTCAAAGTCGAAAGAGGCTTCTAATGTAGCACCCAGAAGACCATTCTCTTCCGTGGCGTTGACAAACCGTGAGTAAGTGGCCCGGAACCGGGGGAGAAAAGTCCGCCCTGCTATGGTACGCGGTCCTATTGATCTCAAACTCGTATAAGCAAGGTACCAAACCTCCCCCTTGGTGGGAGAAGCGACAGTTGCTGGCTCTAAAATTAGCCTTCCGCTACCCTCTAGCGTATAGTCTTCCACCACATGACCCGCTCCATCTGCCCCAAACCTTATAAGAGTGGGGTTCCCATTTGGCAATGCCAACTCCGCTGTATTGAGGATAGGTGTTTCGGGTGGGTACACGGGATCTTCTGACACTTCAATAGTTGGAGCGTCATATTCACGGTACAGTTCGGTGGCTACCGTTACTCTCGTATACCCTTCTCCCTCATTGAACTCTGCTTGCTGAATGTAGTAAGGATCACCATCTAAGAAAAGCACGTGGAAAGTTTTCAGGAAATTTGAGAAATTTCCCAATACCTGTACCTCTTGTGTACCAGCACTATTAGCTACTATATCAGTAGGCACCGTAACAAGGTCGGCAATAGGATCAGTAGAAACAAACACCTGCGGTTCTCTTAAGGCTTCTAATATGGGAGAGCTTAGCTCTACCTGAGTGTTCTCACCGTCAAAGGTAGCAGTCTCCACCACAAAACTCTGAGGACCCGCCTGCAAAAAGGTACCAGTACTCAGGGTGTTGGTGTGATTTCCTGCAAAAGTCTGGGTAACCCCTTCCTCAAATACCACAGGAGGAGTTGTGGGGGTGTCTAATAGGGAGACGGTCTGTTCTCCCCCCTCAGACTCTAGAGCATAGTAAGAGGCTTCTACGCGCCGCCCACGCCGCTGAGAAGAGGTATTAATTGTGCCTGAGCTAATATTAGCCGAAAGTCCTGAAGGATGTCCGTTAACTTTCACAGTGACTGGGCGCTGTGCGTCTATGTCCCTACCAGCCCCAAATGACTTAACAGGGGAGTTGGCATCCACAGCACCAATGTTTTCCAACACCCTGAACCCAACGTTCTCTTCTACGACGTCACCTGCCGAATCGGTGTACCGCACTAGCAGTCTCTGGCCACTTCGGAATGGTCGCTCAAAAAAGAGCAAAGAACCCTGTAGGCGGTACCCATCTTCGGGGACCAGTGTCCGCACTAGCAAGTCGGGACTGTCTATATCAGTCGGGACGTTCAACTCTCTGGTACTGGCAAGGATCTCAATCAATCCCGTGGCCTTTTGATCGCTAAGAGCAGGGTCTAGGAGTATAGGGGCACCTTCAAACGCCACTTCATCATCCGTATTGAAAACCAAATCAGACCCTGACACCCCATATTCTCCCGGAGCGGGGAGAGCCGCCGCTGTGAAAGTGAGAAGCACTTCTTCTCGATAAAGGTCGAAATTCGCGGCACTATCTTGGTAGTGAGCAGGAAGCTCCAAAGAATCCCCAAGGGACCCCAGCTCCACAGGTTCTAGTAAGATGTGATCCTGTAGGTCGTCCCCCACCACGAACTCAAATACGCTTCCTTCGGGTGCGTGAGTTGTTACCGGAGTTACGATAAACGGAAATACAGACCGATCACGTAAAGACGCCTCTTCAAGAGCGTATCGGAACACGATCTCTGGGGAGGCAACGATTTGAAACTTGGCGGAGTCGGCTGCTAGGTCTATGGGACGGTCTACGGTGATAGTGGATGCCGTACTACCGATCACGCGATACACATCGGACCCTATGAGCATTAGAGGAGCTTTCAAGGGGTTAACAGGTATCTGTAGCCCTGTGAAATCCGCCGTAGTGGCTTCCAAGGTATCAGGACCTATCAGACGTCCCACATCCTCGAATAGAGGCTCTCCAAAGCGTTCGATAAGCGTAATCAGCCCACTATTCATATCTAGTAGGACATCATCCCCCTCTTCCAGTAGCTCAAAACCCGTTCCAGTATTTAGTTCAAAGCTAAAGGCCCTATCATGTAAGGCTTGGTGAGGCAACTGGAGCACATAGGTGGGGGCGGGAATCACCTTATTGTGCGTTTCCTGTTGGACCCACCGGAGTTGACGACCATCAAAATCATAGACCACCCCGGTGTCCGGCTGTAGTAGTCGCTTTTGAGGACCACGAGAAGCCCGGTAAAAGATATCATCGTCATACCCTGCTATGTCTCTGAGCGGTAGCTGATTGACGAGAAAGGAAGGCCCCGCAGGGATACTGCTTGCCAGCACTTCATTAGCTACCCTACTGACGCCCTTACCATCGGCTATCCCCCGTGTATTGGAGGGGTCTATTGGGGAGGGGGATAGTCGAAAGCTAATCCCATTCTCAATAGGGAAGTCCCCTGTGCCCGCCATTAAATGGAAATCCTCATTTTGAGTATTGAAGGATAGGCTGAGCTGTACGGCTCCAGTATCCCGCGCCACTTGGGCTCGTGTAGGGGGTAGATTCATAGGAAGCTCAAGATCCCCCTCTGTCTCTACTATTTCGATATCCGCAATCGACTCCCCCGTCTCACGGACGTAAAGGATCGTATGCTCTAGATCCCATGCAGATACATCATCAAAAAAGAGGCCGGTAGTAGAAAAAGCACTGTTGGCTCCTAACAGGATCGGGCCTAATTCCTCGTGGGCATAGGAATCTACGGGTTCGGAATTGGAGAAGACGCCGTTATAGTAAACCGACTCCCCTTCCTGTGTTGCTATAATAGCCGAGTCAAGATAGATGGCCCCCGTGTTAGAAGACCAGACATAATCATAACCGGGATCAGGGGTAGTACTGGTAGTGGAATGCTGGCCTACAAGATAGGACCTATACTGGATACGTATGCGAGGGCTTTCTGTAGTATTTGGGATTGGGTTCATATAGAGATCATCCTCTACCTTCCCAATAGCCCCGGTGCTTTCATCATAGGTGAAAAAGCTCTTTCGGAAAAAGTACACGGGCTGATTCAAAAAACCAGTCACAACGTCATCGGCAAAGAGTAGATCCCCATTGTCAGTATTCAGGACGGCTTCCCCCACAGGTACCGTGAGAGTTCCGTCCACGTATTCCTGAAACTGAGGATCAGACACTTGGACCAAAACAGGAACAGCAGTCCCCGCGTCTTGATCCGGACTTCCAATAACCAGTAAGGGATCTCCCTGCTCTACTGTAGGTAAGCTCAGCAGTTTGGAATCTTCCACTAGACCTAACTGCTCTGGGGCAGCACCGGGAAGTGGTGTCCACCTTTGGAAAGCATCATTGAAACCAAACCGAGTCCGCAAATCGTTTTTAGTCCAGTTGATTTTAAGTCGTGCAGGCTCCCACTCAACCACCACATCCTGAGCAGGATCTTGGTTGTATTTTAGAAGTCCCGCACGAATATCTACAGTATCTGGAGTAGGAGTCACACTGAGTACAGATTCTACTGATCGACCACTGGCGTTGAATTGGAAAACCCATTCCCCTACTTTTTGAGCGGTTTCGGTAACACTATCAGGTTCAGCCAGATTAGCCGTCTCGCGGACAGTGACCATATACTCAGTGGTCGTTGCATCTTCATTGTACGCCACTTCTGAGAGATAGGTAGCCCTATCCTGCGGACGTACTATTACGTCCCCTTCGGCGGTAGTGGGGTCATTACTAGATGAAATGCGAGGCTTGCGTAATACAAAGCCGTTAAATGGGACTGAGGACATATAGATCTCCTATTACTATGTAACCTACAAGATCATAGGAGCAATATTGAAATGAGTCAACTGAGACATATACCGAATCATTCC
>Ga0136591_1000260_pt1 | contig 23717 bp, 23 predicted proteins | sample AntRauMFilla3767_FD_104929 | JGI IMG/M metagenome (GOLD analysis project Ga0136591, IMG submission 104929) | Saline lake microbial communities from Rauer Islands, Antarctica - Metagenome Filla 3 #767 | ecosystem: Environmental > Aquatic > Non-marine Saline and Alkaline > Saline | place...
CGATGGGACGAAGTCCGTTCATTGCAGCGCCCACACCAATTCCGGAAAAACCAAGCTCGGAAATGGGGGTATCAATTACACGCTTGTAGCCGTATTTATCCAAAAGACCTTCGGTGGCTTTGTAAGCGCCGTTATATTCGGCAACTTCTTCACCCATAATGAAGACCTTTTCTTCACGGGCCATTTCCTCGTCAATTGCCTCTCGTATTGCTTCTCTAAATTGTAATTCAGCCATTACTTTATATCGTAAGTTTAAAATTAGTTATGGAAATAAGGTTCGTCTTCAGCAAACATATCGTCGTAAAGTGCAGACTCATCCGGAAAGTCTGAATTCTCCGCAAATTCCACGGCATCCAATACTTCCTGTTCTACTCTTTCTTCTATTTCCTCAATTTCTTTGTCCTTCAGAATCTTTTCATCCTTGAGGTAGGTTTTCAGTCGTTCAATTGGGTCATTTTTCTGATAACTCTCCAGCTCCTCTTTGGTACGGTACTTCTGAGGATCTGACATGGAGTGACCTCTATATCGGTAGGTTCTGATTTCAAGGAAATAAGGCTCTGAATTTTCACGAACTTCTTCAGATACTTCCTTCATGGCTTCATACACTGAAAATACATCCATTCCGTTCACCACTTTACTTTTCATTCCGTAGCCTTTTGCCCGGTCCGCGATCTCAGTTACCGTGTGTCGTCGAGCCGCCGTCCCCATTGAATAACCGTTATTTTCTACAGCGAAAATAGCAGGAAGTCCCCAGAGGTTGGCAATATTAAAGGTCTCATGCAAAGCACCCTGATCTACGGCTCCATCACCGAAGAAAGTGGCTGAAATACGTCCATTCTCATTGTATTTGTTCGCGAATGCAAGTCCGCCACCGATAGGGATATGTCCACCTACAATACCATATCCGCCCCAGAAATGATTTTCTGTTTTGGCAAAGTGCATGGAACCGCCTTTACCTTTTGAACAGCCGGTTTTCTTCCCGAACAATTCAGCCATTCCTTCATCCGGGGTGATACCACGACATAATCCCCAGCCGTGATCACGATAAGCTGTAATGATATCATCATCATCATTCAACGCAAACACCGTTCCGGTAGAAATAGCTTCCTGACCTATATAAAGGTGTAAAAAGCCACCGAATTTACCCTTCTGATACTGCTGCATAGCACGCTCTTCAAACCGTCGCTGAAGATACATTTGCTCATACATAGCTTTGAGATCATCTTCACTCAAACCAAGGGATTTGTGTTTCTTTTTAGTGGGAGCCGGAAGATCCACGCCTTTCTGTACGGCGCCGTCTTTTTCATCTCCGATCCCACGCGGGGCAAAATTAATTTCGTTTTTCTTCTTTTTAGCCATAATTATTTTTTGAAGTCATTTATGCGTCAAAACCAAAAGGGACGCAAATATATCCAATTTTTATGAAGATTTTGTGATTTGATTCTTTTTGTTACTGCTCGTCATTTACAATGACTTATAAGGTTGTCATCCCGAGTGCTTCGTAATACAAAGAGGACTATGACATTTAACACGAGGGGTCTCAAAGTTAACTTCCAGCAAGTAGTGAACGTTGAGATCCTTCGCGCTACCCAGACGAATTCAATTCAACTTTTAATGCGCTCAGGATGACAATTTTTTGTTCTGTATAAGATCAATTATTTAATCGATTCCTCGATCAATTCATTCACTTTTTCCAACGCTTCGGATAGTTTTTCGGGTTTACGGCCACCGGCGGTTGCCAGGTTGGGCTGACCGCCTCCGCCTCCGCCAACCAACCTTCCAAGCTGACCCACCAAAGCGCCGGCTTTTAATCCTTTTTCATTGATGAGGTCTTCCGTCACTGCCACCATCAGGTAGACTTTACCTTCTTCCTCATCTTTGGAGCCGAGTACAATTGCTGTATTTGTCTTAGCTTTCTGAATGCCGTCATAACCGAGCTGCTTCAGCGCATCCATATCCGCGCCGGGAATTTCGCCTTTAACCAACCTAATGCCCGAATCCAATGATCCTGCATCTTGCATGAGTTCATCCAGCTTAGCACCGGTATTTTGCATCTGCACTTTTTCAAGTTCCTTCTCGAGGGCTTTTTTATCCTCTATCAGCTTAAGCACATCAGCCGCCAGATCTTGGGTTTGACCAATAGCTCCTTTAACCTGTTTTAATAATCGTTTCTCATCGCGGAGGAGCTTGTCGGCCTGAGTTCCACAAACCGCTTCAATCCGCCGAATTCCGGCAGCTACAGAGGTTTCATTAGTGAACCTGAAATAACCGATCTCACCGGTAGCTCCTACATGTGTTCCACCACAAAGTTCTACCGAATAATCTTCATCAAATGTAATTACCCGAACCGTTTCGCCATATTTCTCACCAAACAACATCATCGCTCCTCGTTCTTTGGCTTCATTAATGGGTACATTTCGTTCTTCCTGCAGCGGGATATTTTCCTGAATCTTTGCATTCACTAACTGTTCCACTTCATCGAGTTGTTGGTCGGTCATGGCTTCAAAGTGTGAGAAGTCGAAACGCAGATGATGTTCATCTACCAAAGAACCTTTCTGTGCCACATGGTCACCCAAAATTCCACGCAATGCAGCATGAGCCAGATGCGTAGCGGAGTGATGTTTTTGAATTTCTATACGTCGATCGAGGTCGATACTGGCTGTCCACGTTCCTGAGAGATCTTCGGGAAGTTTATCTGCATAATGAATAAACTGTCCGTTATTCTTCTGCACATCCAAGACCTTAATGTATTCATCCCCGTTTGTGAGCAAACCGGTATCGGCAACCTGCCCACCGCTTTCTGCATAGAAAGGAGTTTTTGAAAATTGAAGGGCATATCGTTCCCCTTCCTTTCTGTAAGCCAAAATCTCAACCTCAGCTTCAGCATCATCATAACCTAAAAATTCAAAATCGTCTGATTCCTTAACAATATTCCAGGATTTAGAATCGCTTTGATCTACTGAAAACTTACCGGCAGCACGTGCACGCTCTTTCTGAACCTTCATGTGCTTGTTGAAACCTTCCACATCAACTTCCACGCCCTGCTCACGAGCCATTAGCTCCGTCAGGTCGATCGGGAAGCCATAAGTATCATGCAGTTTGAACGCATCTTCACCGGATAGCTCTTTCTTGCCTTCCACCATTTCTTTGAACAGCTCAATTCCTTGTCCAAGTGTTTTCAGGAAGCTCTTCTCCTCAGACCGAATCACATTTACGATGTACCTTTTTTGTGCTTTGATCTCCGGAAATACATCCTTGAACTGCTCGGCCAGCACAGCCACCAACTTATAGAAGAACGGCTCTTTGAAATCCAGCACATCCCATCCGTAGCGAATGGCACGGCGTAAGATCCGGCGTATCACATAACCACGGCCATCATTTCCGGGAGAAGCACCGTCGGCAATAGAAAAGGTTACCGCACGAATATGATCGGCAATTACCCGCATGGCGATATCTTTTTCTTCATTCTCGCCGTAGGTCAATCCGGCCATATCAGAAATTTCATCCAGCAGCGGTGTAAACACATCTGTATCATAATTAGATGTTTTTTCCTGCAGTACAGCACAAACACGCTCAAATCCCATTCCGGTATCCACGTGCTGAGCAGGAAGTTTTTCGAGGCTGGTATCCGGCTTTCGGTTGAATTGAATGAATACCAGGTTCCAGATCTCCATCACGCGGGGATCATCCATGTTCACCAGATCACGCCCGGGCTTCTTTTTCCGGTCTTCATCCGATCGTAGATCGATGTGTACTTCCGAGCAGGGGCCGCACGGACCGGTTTCACCCATTTCCCAGAAATTATCTTTCTTTCCGCACTTCAGGATGTGTTCGTGAGCGATGGATGTCTCGCTTTTCCAAAGTTCGATGGCTTCATCATCTACCGGCAAACCATCGGCTTCATCACCCTCAAAAACGGTGGCGTATAATCGGTCAGGGTCAAGGCCCCATTTGTCCACCAGCAATTCCCAGGCCCAGCCAATAGCTTCTTTCTTGAAATAATCGCCAAACGACCAGTTTCCCAGCATCTCAAATAATGTATGATGGTAGGTGTCGTGACCCACTTCTTCAAGATCGTTGTGCTTACCGCTTACCCGGATACATTTTTGGGTGTCCGCTGCTCGACTCCAGAGTTTTCCGTCGTGCTTGAGGGCGTCTTCTTCTCCGAGAAAAATAGCTTTAAACTGATTCATTCCCGCGTTGGTAAATAGCAGCGTTGGATCATTTTTTGGAACTACGGGAGCGCTGTCAACAATAGCGTGATCTTTTTCAGCAAAGAAATCAAAAAATTCCTGACGGATCTGAGCGGAAGTCTTGTGAGACATTAATTCTGATGTGTGAGTGTTGGTTTTTACAGAGCTTTGAAGATAGGAAAAATATGGTTTGAACTCATGTGGGATTTAATCACGGAGGGCACGGTTTTTTGTTTCGGTCTGACGGCTTGCCGCCCGTCTGACCGATGGGTAGTGGCAGCCATATTATTTAACCGCAGAGAACGCAAAGGTTACGCAGAGTTCGCGGAGTGTTTTCCTGATTCAGCACATTTAAAGGTTACCCGTGGTTACCACATATATGGTTCCAAATGAGTCGGAAAGCCTAAGTACTCACGGTAAAAAAAAACCAGCAATTAGATTCCTGCCTCCGCAGGAATGACCTAAAAAACTTTTGCAATCAATCTTTTAAATAAAAATGACCTATACCATCTTTTTTAAGAGTATGTGAAGGGTGAAAACTATTTATAATTCAAATATCACAGACCGGGACATAAACTCCTGTGGCAAGAATGCCTGAATTAGACGTAGTAAAAACTTTTTGACTCAATAAATAGAACTATGTATAAATTAGTCCTGTTATCAACCATTCTTTCCCTAACCTTCTTATCCTGTTCAAGTAATTCAACCGATTCGGATGTCTTGGAAGCTGGTGAAGGCGTAGGTTCACTTACCGTAACCGGAGATGTGGAAGCAGAACATGAAGGTGCTTCATATTTCACTGTCATTCGTAGTGATGGCAACCTTGTCACCATTCGCATTCATATAAATGAATCTCATCCTTTTGAACGAGATGATTCCTATGACCCGGTGTATTCATTTACATTATTAGCAGATATGGACGGTGAACCGTTTTCCTTATCTCCCGGAGACTATGAGATAGGGCAATTATCAGATGATGAATTAATGTTTGCCGGTGTATACACTCACAGAACTAGTGCAGATGTGGTAAATGGATACCAAAGTGCTGATCAGGGCGGGAGTATTACTATTACTTCCTTTTCAGACAAAATGATCCAGGCATCTTTTCAATTTACAGCTATTGATTATGGAGCTGAAGAAGATAAAGTCGTTAATATATCCGGTGAATTTACTTCGGAATGTTTAGATACCAGCTGTTAGCATTTAGTTAACTAGTCTTATTCCCAACAATCCGGTTGGGGATGCCTGCTTATAAAATCGGTGCCTCTCCGTTCAATCTGTGTTAACCTCTTTCTATTAAAAATTATTTTCATCCCCCTATTGTGTAACTCATAATTCTACTGTACTTTGAAATAAAAAGTACTTTCTATGAAAGAAGAACAAGATTACATTCAGGATATAGCAGAGATACGTTCCATGATGGAGCGGTCTTCTAAATTTTTATCGCTTTCCGGCTGGGCTGGAATACTTGCAGGGATATATGCCCTGATCGGTGCATGGATCGCTTACAGCCTTTTTGAATTTCACCCCGATGAGATCCTTTACACCTACACAGATCTGATGAATGTCATTTTAACGGCGGGCGGAGTTTTGGCTCTTGCTTTAATTAGTGCTCTTCTTGATTCCAGAAGAAAAGCCCGGAAAAATGAACAGAAGGCTTGGAATGCTACCTCCCGTAGGCTGCTGGCAAGTATGGCTGTTCCATTATTCGCCGGAGGGCTCTTGATCGTGATCTTAATTTCGAAGGGTCTCATCGGACTGGTCGCCCCCCTTACCCTGCTGTTCTATGGACTTGCTTTGTATAATGCCGGCAGCTTCACGATCCGTGAAGTGAGGCTGATGGGTTTTGTACAGATGATCCTGGGATTACTGAATGTTGTATTCATTGGCTACGGACTCCTTTTCTGGGCAATTGGCTTCGGTGCAGTACATATTATTTATGGCATTTACATGCACTTTAGGTTCGAGCGGTGATCCACAGTGAATATATCATTCGATGATCTACATAAAGCATTTGAGAGCAGAGTCAGGCTTGGCATAATGTCGGCCCTGGCAGTCAATGATGCACTCGATTTCAGTTCACTTAAAGAATTTCTGGATGTAACCGATGGCAACCTAGCCACCCACATCAAAAAACTGGAAAAAGAAGGCTTTATTGATGCAGAAAAATCTTTTATCAACAACAAACCCAACACCAAATATTCTATGACCGCTGAGGGTAGAAAAGCTTTTGAAAATTACCTGAGCGTGATGGAGCAAATCATCAATTCACAAAAATAGCCATGAATACCAATCACTCTAAAAAAATAAACATGTATAAACTGCTCTCAATTATAGCCACTGTTATCGGCATCGCTTTGTTGACCTTTATGATCGTGGTCGAAGATGAGCCGGGTGCTCTGCCTTTAGCACTTATCGTATTCGGTACCGGATGGTATTTCATTACCCGATCCAGACTTAGTTCACAGCAGGCACAATCATAAGCAAAAAAAATTTAACCATTCACTTTGTAATTCAAAGTACTTTCACTTAATAATGTAAATAATCGAGGTTATACTCATGAACACCAATAAAAACTTCTCCAGATCCATTGGCATCCTTGCACTTATCACGGGTGGCATCTTACTAATTCCTCTTATTGCCATGCAGTTCAGCACTGACGTAGATTGGAGCCTGTCCGACTTCATTATCATGGGCATTCTTATTTTCGGTACCGGATTCACCTACCTATTCGTAACCAGGAAATCTGAAGAGATTGCATATCGAGTAGCCATAGGTTTTGCGCTTTTTACCGGATTCTTCCTCATTTGGGTAAATCTTGCCGTTGGGATCATCGGCTCTGAAGACAACCTCATCAACTTGTGGTATTTCGGAGTGATTGTCATTGGGTTGATCGGGGGCTTAATTACCCGTTTTAAAGCCATTGGAATGATGTACACGATGTTTTCAATGGGACTTGCACAGGCTTTGATCGCTGTTTTTGCTTTATTGAGAGGGATGCAACATGAACCAGTGAGTCCTGTAACTGAAATCGTAGGTGTAAACGGATTCTTTATCACGCTTTTTGTTCTATCCGCATTGTTTTTCAGATACGCAGCACAGGAAATCAATGAAGCTGAAACATCACAAAAAACAACAGGTCAAGAAACGAATAATAAATAAACAGCTTCCGTAAATGAAAGAAGACATCAAACATAACTTAGATAAACCGAAGCAACTTGAAGCTCTTTACCGGGAAGACAAAAGTACATTTAAGAAAGAATTCGGCCTTATTTACTCAGAAATTGAGGATCATAAAGCAGCCCAGATTTGGCATGCGCGATTGAATTTTGAGAGGGATGACCTTTCTTTGGGATCACCAAAGGAACTGATCGTTGTAGTAATAGCTTCTTTGATTGCCGGGTTAATAGCCAAACTTCCTGATCTCACCGGCATAAATCCGGAATATTTTTATCCGCGAAATATTGCCTTCGCAGTGTTTCCTGTGTTAACAATTTATTTTGCCTGGAAACAAACTGTTCAATTAAAACAAATTGCCATCGTTTCTGGAATTATTCTGATCTCTGCAATCTATATCAATTTGTTACCTGATAATTCTCAGAGCGACACCCTGATCCTGGCCTGTATTCATCTTCCATTATTTTTATGGGCGGTATTGGGAACAACATTTTTAGGTAATAAGCTTAATAACCTCCGAAAACGACTTGATTTCCTGATCTATAATGGAGATCTACTCGTTATTTCGGCACTGTTATTTATTGCCGGGGGCTTGTTCACCGCAGTAACGCTGGGGCTCTTTGAACTCATTGATCTTAATATAGAAGAGTTTTATTTCCAACAGATTGCCATTTGGGGTGCGGCCGCCATACCAGTTGTAGGTACATATCTTATTCAGACAAATCCTCATTTGGTTGGGAAGGTGTCACCGGTAATTGCTAAAATATTTACTCCGATAGTTTTAGTGATGCTTGCCATCTATTTGATTGCCGTCCTTTATACCGATAAAAGCCCCTATAGTGACCGAGAGTTTTTGTTAATGTTCAATATTCTTCTGATTGCTGTGATGGCCATCATTCTGTTTTCTATCGCTGAGAGCTCAAATAAACAGTTTCAAAAAATGAACACGGTTATGCTGTTCGTCCTTTCTATTTTAACCATCGTTTTAAATGGAATAGCTCTCTCTGCAATTCTATTTAGAATTGCAGAATGGGGCATCACTCCGAACAGAGTAGCAGTTTTGGGAGCTAATATTTTAATTTTAAGCAACCTCCTGCTTGTAGCGGTTGGACTTTTCAAAATGTTGAAGTACAATCATCAATCAGAACATGTTGAAAGCAGTATTACTTCGTTCTTACCAATCTATGTTCTATGGATAGTGGTGGTAACATTCATCTTTCCGATCGTTTTCAATTTCAAATAAGAATAGCCCAAATGAGGTTAAATTTTCGATTGACAATGCATACACATCTTTGAGTATTAAATTTTAGATTCCTTACGAATCAAAACCAAATTTTTACTAATGAAAACGATCTTAAACTACTTCTTTCGAGGAATGTTGATCATTCTCCCGGTATTTGTAACAGGCTATGTTGTGTATGCCACCTTTGGCTGGATGAATAACCTATTTAATGACCTCCTATTCGGATGGATTCAGTATGAGATTCCCGGGCTTGGAATGATCACAGGATTCATTCTCATTACCCTATTTGGTTTTATAATGACACAGACTTTCGCCAAACCGATCGTCTATTTGTTTGAAAAGTTAATGACCAAGACGCCTCTTATTAATATTGTCTATTCCTCCCTCAAAGACTTGACAGAGGCTTTCGTTGGCGACAGAAAGAAATTTACCAAGCCCGTATATGTAGAATTCAGCGAACCCGTGGGCATGAAACGATTTGGGTTTATAACTGAGGAATCACTGAAGCATTATGGCCTCGAGAATGAAGTTGCCGTTTACTGCCCCCATTCCTACAACTTTTCCGGTAATCTGTATATCGTGCCCCACGATAAAATAACTCCCATAAAAACCGACACCACTAATTTTATGCGCTTTATAGTTTCAGGAGGGGTTACGAAGATTCATTCATAAAAGATTGACCCAAAACCAGTAAGGACGCATTGCAATTCGCCCTTACTGGTTCCAAGTGATAAGTAATTTATTTTCTATTAATACACTTCTTCGAAAGTGCGATCACCAGGTTTAACACTTCGCTTCATTTCATCCCAATCCCACTCATCGGGATCCATATCCACATAGTCGCCTTTTAGAAGTAAATATTCAGCGAATCCTTTCTTAGCCAAGCTCTTGTAGATACCGCTTTCCATACCTTTGATACCACAAATGTAAACCAAGGTGTTTTCCTGACCAAAAATAGGATCTAATACATCTTCTTCATCTTCAATGGCGGTTTGAACATAATATTTTGAACCATCCGGTCGCCTGTCTTCTCGGGAAATTTTGGGGATGTATCGGAAATTATCGTGCTTTTTTTCCATCTCCATGAAATAGTCAGGATAGATCAGATCAGTTCGGTAAGCGGCCCCGAAAACCAGAGCGATCTTTCCCTTGTAACCAGATTCCAGCATCTCCATGATCATCCCTCGAAAGGGAGCAATCCCGGTTCCCGTAGCAAAAAACACATAGTTAAAATCTTTGGAGTTTTCCGGAAGTAAAAACCTTTTACCACTTGGGCCAGTTGCCTTTACTTTATCACCGGGTTTTAGGTCAGCTAAATAGTTAGAGCAAACTCCTGTATATAATTTACCATCCAGCTCTTCGATGGTCCTTTTTACCGTTGTGGAGATCAGATTAGATTTCCCGCTCTCTCCCTCCGTTGGGGAAGAAACAGAATAAAGTCTCAGTTTATGTGGCTTCCCCCGCTCGTCTTCTCCCGGAGGCAGGATCCCAATAGACTGACCAATTCGTACTCTCCCTTCCAGGTCAGTCCCCGAAACGTCAAAGGTAACGTGACGAACAAAATTTGGACTGCTTTCTTTGGTACAAACGTAATTTTCTACTACGGTTATCTCAGTAGGATCTTTTGGTGAATAGATGTTGAGTTCAACTTCAGGGAGCGTAATTTCCGCCATGTTACTGTTCAATAGTTAAGTTCATAAAAAAATCCCGCATCGGTTCGGATGCGGGATTCAAAAGTAAGGCTTTTTCAGCTTAGAAATAAAACGTGAGTCCTGCAGAGATCACATTTCCACTATATTGTTTTTCGGTGATGTCATCGTTTCCATCAAGAAATAAATAACGGTAATCGATATTGATGGCTGCAGACTCTGAAACAGCTATATCAGCCCCAAACCCGAGGTGATATCCAACATTTACTTCGGCATCGTCACCCGGATTAATAAATCCACCATCGTAATCATAGAGCGTATAGTAAGCTCCCAATCCGGCCAAACCATAGGGTGCGAAATTATCAGCTAAAGGAGCAAATAACAGCAGTGATCCCGTAACAGGAATTTGCCTTACTGTAAGCTCACCATTGGTGGTCGTGTAACTTTGCTCTCCCCGATATTCAAGCGAGAATTCAGCTCCAAGATACTGCCCCTTAGTTCGGGATTGAACTCCAATGAACATGGAGCCGTCTTCAGCATCAGGGGCTTTATAATAACCAACTTTAGGTCCTATCCCCGAAGCATCTTCTATCAGGTATTGCTGGGCATTCGCTTTTGAGAAAAATGTCGCTATTGCAATTATTGAAAAAACAGTTAATAACTTCTTCATTATTAGTTTTTTTGTTTGTATTCAATAATTGTAAGGCGTTGGCAGGTAAATTGTTCCGTAATATAATATTATTGGTTACTTATCCTGTTGCGAATTAATTCTTCAACCGTAGGTTTGGTACCTCTTTCATTTATTAACCTTTCAGCCTGTTGATGGGTAACCCCGATATTTCGCATCCGAATAAGTTTCTCTTTGGTGAGCTCTTCCATGGTGTAGCCAAGATCAAGCATATTGCTCGTAAAGAATGCAGTTACTCCTCCGTTTCTCAGATCGATCAAATCCTGAGTGGAAAGAACATACCCTAATTCTTTCATCATATTAGCAAAGTCGCCACTCACATCTGATTGTTGCAATCTTACTAATTCATCCAGAGTTACTTCGGTATAACCTGCATCTCTGATCAGAGAGGTATAGGTTGCAGTGACCCCTTCATTTCTTAGTTCGGTAAGCTGCTCATGGGTCAGTGCTCCGTACCCCATTTCTTCCATCCAGGCTCCCATGCGGTTAAGGAGATCTTCACTGGGTTGATTTATCCCTTGAACCAGACTTTCTATAGGATTGATCTGAAAAGGGGTAAAATTGATCTTAGATCCGGCATAAAAGACTAGAGTTGCTAAAAATGCAAAAAGAAGAATATAATTAGCCAGTTTAGAACTTGATCTGTTCCCCGAACTTGTTACTTCCTCATCAAACTCAAACTGTCCCCCACCTTCGAGGTCATCTAAATCGTTACGCAGGTTTTTAAAATCTGTACTCATAATTTTGCCCATTATTATTATGGACTCTCCTACGGTTTACTTTCAAAAAAGATACACTTTTATTCAGGAACAAGATCCAATGAACGAGTGAGTTCACCAATGGTAAATGGTTTTGAGATAAGGTCAACACATTCGGTTGCTCTGGCCCTGTCGTAATTTACTTTGTCGGAATTCCCGGTAAGGCAGATCACGCTTGTTTCCATCTGCTGTTTGATCTGTACAACCGCCTCAATGCCATCCATATCTCCTTTCAAGCGAATATCCATCAGGATGATATCAGGTTTATGCTCTTTAGCCAGTTTAATTGCGTCTTCTCCTGAGGCAGCTTTACCTACTAATTCATGACCTAATTTCTTGATCATATTCTCAACGACTAATGATATGATCATATCATCTTCAACTATCAGTATTTTGTGTGTTAATTCAGCCAACGTATTTCCTTTTCAACTTTAGATTTAATGTATTACCCGAGTATCAAGAGTTATGACTTCCAAAAATGTTACAAATTTTTGTCCTGACTTCGAAATTAGGACCTGCCAAAGGTCCTATTTAGCTACCATTTCCACAAGGTAACCTTCTTCAATATCAATATAAGCTATCCAACCTTCAAAATTTTCATTTGAACTGTTCAAAATTGGAACCGCCCAACATGTTCTGATCTCTAATCCTTTTTCATTTTCAAGGGGCAGGTATACTTTGTGAGGCTGTTCTGTAATATCCTCTTCTTGCACGGTGTAGATCTGCTCTTCTCCCGTATAGTTTCTCATATCAATTTGCCAGCCAACCATACCTTCCTGAACATCCAGATAACCAAAGTTCACAAATTCAGGCACCTTGAATTGTGGGTACCAATTACCCCAAATCCGATTTACACCCAAGGCATCAACAAACACAATTATTTCAGTTCCCGGTACTGTAACTGAATCTACCACCTGCTCCTCAAAAGTAAGACTCCATTCAATATTGGCACTGTACTCATCCGGGCGGCCACAGTTTATACATCCAGGTTGCGGAGTTATTTTACTCAACACTAATGCGGCAGTATCTTCAACACCAGTATATTTACTATTTTGAAGTAGCACCCTTTTTGCGGCGGACTCAAGAGTGTCGGGATTGGTCATTTCAATTTCTACCACCTGTCTGTTTGCTCTATCACAGGGATTCTCATCATTCTCAAAAAATATCTCACTGAAACCCGTAAAACCATATTCGTTTAAAGTGGAGCAAAGCCGACCATTATTCAATGCACTATACTCTGTATTCATGGCTCGTAACTCTTCCATGTTATAGCGGGGGAAAACGGTGGGATATTCAGAAGGGTCTTCTTCAACCGTGAGTAGATTACACGCGAAGCTGCCAAGAGCAATTGCAGCAATTATTACAAAGAAAGAAAATTTTTGCACGTCTGTAGCCTGTCTGGTTAAAAGTAAAATTACCAAAAATAGTCACTTGATACAACAGCAATAAGCCAATAACTTCTGTTTATTCTTTCTCCAAAGCCGGTATATTTTACCATGATTAATAATAATAAAGTTGCCATTATTGGAAGTGGTATAAGTGGATTATCTACAGCTTATATACTTCAAAAAGAAGGATGGGAGGTAACCATCATTTCAAAAGATGATCCGCGAACATCTCCACTAAAACCGGATTTTTCGAGCCTTTACCCTGCTGCTTCAATTGTTCCCCATTCTGTATTCTCTGATAACCTTCTTTCTATTTTTAAAAAAAGCCGTGATCATTTTCAGTACCTCTATGATCTCCAATTTCCCGGAATACATATTTATGAGCATTTTGAGTTATTTGCAGCAGATAACATTCCGCTGCCTAACTACGCTCCCCTTCTAAATGATCTTCAATCCTGGAATATGTTTGAAGACCATTTTTATCCCCGCCATCCCGATATCCCGGTTCAAAGCGGGTGGAAATTTGACTGCTTTTTTGCAGACTGGGCACTTTATTTTCCGGCTCTTATCGATCTTGTTTTTAGTAATGGAGTTAATTTCGAACTTAGGGAACTGACAGCAGAAAATCTTACCAGGCTCCCTTATGACATTATCATAAACTGTTCGGAATTAGGTTCTGTTGGGCTTTTTGGAGATGATCATGGTCTCATTTATCGCGGACATATTCTTCAGGTTTGCGATGCACCTCCTCTGATCAGCCCTTCCGGGAATATTGTGTCGTACAATTTCTCTCCCGGAACCGATGTATATGCGAGTGAAAGTGGTGAGCCACAGGATGTCTATTGCTATCCCAGAAGTGATGGCTGGGTTTTGGGAGGAAGTCGGCAAAAAGGCCGGTTAGATAATGATGGGCACTGGACTGGTGAAGAAACGATATCCCCTTTTTCGATTATTGGCGACGTAAAAGTTCCAGCTCAGATACTTCAGCTTCACTCTGAGATCATTCAGCATTCTTTTGGAATCTCTACTGACGATCAACAAAAACTGACAGCTAAAATGGGATATCGTTATATCAGAAAAGAGGAAAACGGATTGCGTCTTGAAACTGAAGAAATGGATGATAAACTGATCATTCACAATTATGGCCACGGTGGTGCAGGTGTAACCCTCAGTTGGGGTTGTGGCCTAAAAGCTGCTCAGCTTTTAGACGAATATTCTAACTAATACTGATCCGGACTCACAAAGCGCTTTACTTCTTCTTTCCGCTTTTTTCGATGCTTAGTGTCGCGTCCTGAAACTCTCTTACGCCACATTTTAAAACTCGAATTTTTCATTTCCGATCGCATGAATTCTATGGTTTCGTCTTCACTGAGGCCAAACTGAAATTCTATAGCATCGAAAGGAGTACGGTCTTCCCACGCCATTTCTATTATCCGACTTTTGTCTGCTGCTGAAAGTTTATCCATATATTTCTTCTTTCCCATTACTACAAAAAAGAAATCGATTTCAATCCAAAAAAAAAAAAACGCTCCATACAAAATGTATGGAGCGTAGAATAATCTTATTGATCAGGATACTAATATCCCATTTTACAATTTTAGTAAGAACCTATTTTCGCTGGCCAAAAATCCGGAGAAGCATAATGAATAGGTTGATGAAATCGAGATAAAGAGCTAATGCACCCATGATGGCACCTTTACTGCCCTCTTCAGAATCAACATCCAGTTCAAGACTCATTTTCTTGATCTTCTGGGTATCATATGCCGTCAATCCCACAAATACCAACACACCGATATAAGTAATTCCCCAGTATAGTATTTCGTTATGCCAGAATATATTCACCACACTGGCAATGATAATTCCGATCAGCCCCATGAAAAGCAGATTGCCCCAACTGGTTAGATCTCGTTTGGTGAAATATCCGTAAGCACTCATCACACCGAATGTTCCGGCAGTAATAAAGAAGGTTGAGGCTATTGAACCAGCAGTGTAAACTAAAAATAAAATCGAAAGTGTGAGTCCGTTCAACGCAGAGTACAATAGAAATAATGAGATCGCTTTCGTAGCATTCATGCTATCGATCCTGCTTGATAGCCAGACCACAAGTCCCAGTTCAGCAATAATAATTCCAAAGAACAAGATCTGATTTCCTGCAATTACATCAATCAGTCCCGAGTTCGCAGTCCTTAGTGCAACAAATCCTGTAATAGCTAGCGCAAGGGCCATCCAACCATAAACCTTATTGATAAATCCAACCTGGATCGACTTGACCTGCTCTGCTGTTAAATGCTGTGTATTCATTTCTTCTTTTTGATAAATAATTGATTAAAATTCATTTTGTAGTAACAAATTCACAAAACCTTCAAGGATAATGTTTATTGTGTGATGAAAATACTAAAACTTATAGCCGTATGTGTACTTTGCATACTCATTATTACAGGGTTGGTTTTTCTGTTTGAATGGATTTTTTAACAACAACAAATCGAGATTATTATGAAAAATAATATGGGTTCAATGGATAAGGTCATCCGTTATATTTTAGCTGCCATTTTTGTGGCGTTATATTTTACGGGTACGGTAACCGGAACTTTGGGAATTGTATTACTGGTTCTGGCCGGTGTATTTGTACTGACCAGCCTGGTCAGTTTTTGCCCACTTTATGCTCCATTTGGGTTGAGCACCTGTAAAACAGAAATAGAATAGCATTGAAAAAGTCAGGGCGTATTAAATGCGCCCTTTTTTTTTGCTAAATATTAAACCGAACTAAAAGCTTTTAGAACATCAATTTCCGAACCAATAACTAAGCTTAACCAAGAATACATTGGTGGGTTTGGCACTGAATAATCCATCCAGGTCACGGCCTAGCTCGAAATTCCCAATTCCTGCAAAATCGCTGCGTTGTTGCTGCCACACAAAGTACAGGGTTGAACCGGGCATATATTCCCACCGAAATACGGCGTTCCCTTGTACCGAGCGAAAGTTAAAATCAGGATCTGAAAAATTGATCTCAGGCGAGCTCCCCCCACCATCAGGATCAACAGAGTAGGTTCCGTTTGATCTTGAAATGCTTCCTTTGTCCTCTCCATATATATCAAAATTATAGGTTCCCGGCTCAGCAAACTCTTTGAAACTCGAATAAGCCCCTGTAGAAATAAATGGCCTGAAGTAGGTTTGCAAACTCATGGTTGTAGAGAATGTCCAGTTTAAGCGAACGCTTGTCATTAAAGTATGCTGTTTGATATCAGCAAAAACATAGCGGTTGCCATAGGTTTCCATGGCATTTGGATCGGCAGATGTGGTTACATATTGATCGGTATCCTTTTGATAGATAAACTCAGGAGATATTGAGATCTGTAAATAAGGAGCAGGATTCAAATTCAATCCAACCCAAATAGAATTATCAAATTCTCCGGAGGCATCTTGCCGCTGGTAGGTTCCTAAGTTGAAAGAAACCTTTTTGTTTTGGTTGGAATTGAGATTCATATTGAAACCTACGCTTCCCGGTGTTTTCATGATCGGGCCTCCCCTGGTATTTCGATCCATATAATCTCCAGGCGAATAATTTACCTCATAATTTATATTCCAGAGATTTTCGAATCGTATAAACCCGCCTAACACAGATCCATTATTTATTACATCTCCATCATAGTTCCAGGCATGTGCATGAAACAGAAAGTGCTCGTAATACTGAAGCCATTTGGGGTCGATCTCTCTATAAATTATTCCCCCATTAATAGAGCGGTAATCCGCACGGTTTTGGAATCCAATGTCGTTGGTTTCATATCCTGGGCTTACTTCCGAATACGTTAAAGAAGTCATCCAATTGTCATCACCCCCGCGCTTTTGAATACTTACTTCTGTTGCAAACCCGGAGAGATTGGTCTTTTCAGGATCTACAGATAATTCATCCGAATCCAGGCGATTGTAATATCTGACTGGAGATCGCTGAGCCAATTCAATGGCTTCAGGACTTCCGTTTATACTGCTAAATGAAAGTGCTCCACTGGCAACCCAGTTTCGTTCGTTGAAACTATGTTCGAAATCCACGCCACCCAAATATGCAGAAGAACGCAGGTAATCTTCAAAATAGCTGTCGTCGATATTTCGGTTCACTGCACTGGCAAATCCGCCAAAATAGGTGTTACCGGAGTTCAAATCTTTCTTCGTTCTCGCTACCATGTAGTTGGTCGCCGGTTCCACGTCAAAGGTATTTTCATTACCAGAAGAAGTTACATATTCAGCTTCTTCATTTAGCGTATAGGCATCAAGAAATCCAATAGACCAACCACTTTTTGTCTTACCACTCAGCTTTGCTGCTGTAGCAATGGTTGTGAAATCGGGTCGATCTACATATTCCGCATCCAAACCAGCCCGGCTTGGACTTCCCTGTGGAGACCGGCCTATCCTTCTTGAATAAAAGGTAACTGGATTCCCCATTCGGCTGAAGGTCTTCGTATTTCCAAACTGGAAAATGTCATTTCCCTCCAAAAAGAAAGGGCGACGTTCTGAGAAAAAATTTTCATTAGCTGTCAGATTTATAACCGCCGGATCAGCTTCAACCTGTCCAAAATCAGGGTTGATGGTAGCTGTAAGAGTCAGATCAGAAGTGATTCCGTATTTGACATCTCCTCCCACACCGCCACCAAATTGATTTCGGTTGTAATAGGGATTTTCAGTAGAAAGTTCAGGAGCACGGGTAACATCAGCAGATACATAAGGACTTATTTCTAATCGATTGGGTTTTTGTAGATCTGAAATACCATTCAACCTTCCAAACCTCGATACCATTGCATTATCATTTTGTGAGACCGGTGCCCACATTGATATCTCTCCATTTCTTGATAATCGCCGCTGAAAGTTAATTCCCCATTCCTGTACTTCATTGTTGGAACTGTACCTAAGCTGAGAAAGCGGGATCTTCATTTCAGCCGTCCAGCCAAACTCACTGATCTCAGTTTTAGCCTCCCAAACGGCATCCCAAAGAATATCTTCGCCGGTATCATCATAATAGAGAACATCTTTTTGTACTCCTTTCGGGTTCACCGCAAAAGTGAATGCAGTACGCCGGTCGTTATAACTGTCAAAACTCACATACACCCAATCACTCGGCTGCCCTCCATCCCTGCGAAACAAAGGAGCTTTGATCGAGTCAGGATTTGATTCAAACGCAGTTATTCCTACATAAATATGTGCATCAGTATACAACAACCGAATTTCTGTTCTTTGTGAAGGTCGCTCCCCATCATTTGGAAAACGCTGCGTGAACTGTGTGGCAGCCGGGGCATTCATCCATTCAGATTCAGATAACTTTCCGTCTAAATTAATTTCATTTCCGGTTGAAATCCTAACCGCTTCCATCGTTGGCTCTTCAGCCAGACCTGACCTCAGGTCACCTGTAGTAACTTTTACAGTATCCCCTTTTTTCTGATAGGAATTTTGAGCCAAAACACTCGTTGAAAGACACAGATATAGCAAGGGTAGTATTAGTTTTCTCATAGTATTTTCTTTTGTTTTAGAAGGAATCCTATCCCTGTAACTACATATCAGGCTTTGTGTTACAGCTCCTTATTTTTATTTATTTGTTACACGAAGAGCAAAAGAAAAAGTTACCCTATGACCTATTTTTTCCGAATAGAAATATCTCCGTGCAAGGTCTTGAATAAAAACTCAGGACCACCACCATTTACTTTTCCGAAGATCCATCGGTTGACCGATACTTTAAAGGTCTCATCATCAGAACCTGATTGTGTTCGGGTTCCGTCCCGCTCAATGTCCATATCGAAATTGGTGTAAACATCGCCCCATTCGGTCTTCATTTTTGCAGTGAATTTAGCATCGGCGGGAAAACTCACTTCGATATCACCATTCACCCCGGTAAATGACATTGGTGAGTTTTGCGGGATGCTATTGAAATCAATTTCCATATCTCCATTCACGCTGTTTACCAATACTGTACCGGAAATATTGGCCAGTTCGATATCTCCGTTTACCGCACTTATTTCCAGTTCACCGGAAAGCCCTGATACGCTTACATCTCCCTGAACGGTATTTAATTTCAACGAAAAATTGCGGGGAACAAGGATCTCCATTTTAAAATCGCCGGTAGGCATCGGACCGGTAGAGATCTGGACTTCATTATTGTCTTCAGTCACTTCAAGACCAAGTCCGCCACCGGAAATACGGCGCATTCCGTTTTTTATGGCATCTTTATCTTCTTCCCTCACGTTATCGCCATCGTAATTCACAATTACATTATTCTGGTTGTGCGTCCGTATCTCAATGTTATCTGAGAACATAGCGCTAATGATCAGCATCCCTGGCTGATCCGGGTTTGTGAGAGGTACTTCGATACTGTTTTGTGCAAGGGCCGGAATGGTAAAAGCACTGATGATAATTCCTAAAAGCAAATGATTGATTCGTCTTTTCATGATATTAATTTATGATTTTCTTTGTTTGATGTAGGCGTTTCCATTTAATAACTGCAAACGCATTTCAGGTCCGCCTTCACCAAATTGTATCGGTGAAGACCTTTCAATCTTCAATCGGTGTATCCCATCCGAATTTCTTCTCACACGATCTTTCAGATATTCAACCTGTTCGAAGTCGGTATATAGTTCACCGTGTAAACTCTTAAAGGTTACAACAGCAGATAAATTTTTTGGGGCGATCACCTCAATAGTTCCATTGACGGTATGGAAGTCTGCGTTACCGGAAGGTGTTTCTTCATACTCCACCCTCACATTACCGTTCACAGTTTGGGCTTTAACCGGACCGGCTACATTATTCACAAATACGCTGCCATTAATGTTCGCTGCATCTATCCCGTTAGACATTCCTTCAACCACAACTTCTCCTCCATTGATGGTTGAAATGTGTGCCATCAAATAATGCGGGATCTTTAGCTGGAGGTTAAACTCAAACTCCAGAGTATTCTCATTCCAGCTTTGTCTTTTCTTCTTTCGGGTTGAGGTATAGTGAAGTTCATCTCCTCTCACTTCCACTTCAACTCCGGGGTGTTGAACAAATACAAAAATACTGTTTGTACCGCTGAGCCTGTCCAGATATATCTCATCGGGGTTAAAGTTATCCCTAGCCGCTGGCTTACCAGTTACGATCTTGGATCCGGTGATCAGGATCTCATTCCCATCATATCCAATAGCATTCAGGTCCCCGTTTATATTCTTTAGATGAAAAATGGTCTCTGCATTAAATTCTGAAGCAGGAATTCGTATTTCCACATCCTCGTTCGTTCTCTGAGACACTATTTGAGTTTGAGCTTCCACAGAATGCCCGATCACTAACAGTATTGACACTAATATCCACTTCATTTTAACCTCACAGTAATGCAGCAATGCTACTTTGTAATTTTTGTTGTACGGTATAGTCAAGTTCTCTTTCGCGTAGCAGTTCTTCAAATTCCTGAGCTCCGTTTTTAAGTTCCAGCTCGATCATGGCATCGGCCAGTTCAATGATCACGATCGGAGATTCTTGTTTGGCAATAGACCGCACCAGACCTTCCCTTACGACCTCATTATCTCCCCATCGCTTTAGTGCCTCAATGGTTTGCACACGAACATTCACGCTGGCATCGTTATTCAAAGTAAACAGAAGAGCATGAATGGCCTCCGAATCTGCTCTTGGTAACTCACTGCTGATGTTAACAGCCTTCAGCCGATCAGCTGCTGAAGCTCCTTCTAACATATTCACCATCATCATTTCCTTCATGGTTTGCATCTCCTGACTCAGCTGCTCGATATCAGACTGACTCCCATTTATCTGTGAACCTATGAATCCGCCTGCAACCAGTAATACAACCGTATAAGCTAGTCTCGGAATAGTAAGTTCTGCTATTAAAACTTTAAATTTTTTAGATACAAATTCGACCCAATTATCTTTTTGATCTAGCTTCTCCTCTTCCAGCATCGCATAAAATCGATCACTCATTTCCTTGCCGGGTTTGGGAATCGGGATGCTACCCAGGTTTTCATGCATTTTCTCCAATTCACGGAATTCCATGAAGTCGATCTCGCCCGAAGCGATTAATTCCTCAACTTTATTCCTTCCCTCAGCATCTAAGCTGCCAGACAGATAATCCGCGATCAGTTGTTCATATTTCTCATTCATAGCTGCATTCCTCACTTAACGTGGTTACCAGATTTTTTAGATCTTTCATTGCCCTAAACATTTTTACCTTTATCGCCCCTTCGGTGGTATTCAGGATATCCGCGATCTCCTTGTATTTCAATCCTTCATAGCGACTCAGGATCACGATCTCTCTTTTCTCCTCATCCAGCCGCTCAAGTGCCATTTCCAGTACATTCTTCTTTTGCTCTTTCTGGTCAATCACGAAAGGTGCATCTTCTTCTACTTCCAGTCGCTCTTCGTCAATTTCAACCGGAACTGCACTTCGCTTAACCTTCCGATAATGATCAATATGTGCATTTCTGGCAATACTGAACATCCAAGTGGTAAAAGTTCCGCTTCCCGTATAGCTCTCACGATATTTCAACATACGCTCAAACACGGATTGGACAAGATCTTCGCTGGTCCCATGGTCTTTACACATCCTGTAGAAAAAACTGAACAACGGACGGTTATAACGCTCAAAAAGCAGACCCAATTTATCAAGGTCTCCTTTTTTTACTTTCATCATTAAAGCCTTATCCGAAGTTGAATCCACCTATTTATCCCGGGTTTTGTCTTTTCACCCTTATACACTGATCAGTTAGGAAAAGGTTACAAAAAAAATTCGCTAATCTGTTTTCGATATTCGTTGAATCGTTTAGACACACAAATAACGATTAACCAATAACGAAAAAATCCCGATTTAAAATTCAACATTTCCCTTCACCCTTCTTATTTTCAGCTATCTAAAATTTTCAATGCAATATCATCAATGAGCGATACCAAGATTTTTTCTTTTTTAGCAGGACAACTTAAATTCTCCAACAAACAGATCAGTACGGTAGCCGGCTTTCTGGATGAAGGTGCCACCGTCCCTTTTATGGCCCGTTACCGGCAAGAGGCTACCGGCGGATTGGATGAAGTGCAGATCCGGGCCATTCGTGACGGATTGGAAACACAACGCACCCTGGAAGCCCGCAAGGAAACAATTTTGAAAGCCATCAAGGAGCAAGACAAGCTAACAGATGAGCTGGAAGAGCAGATCAAAGCTTGTACCGACCTGAAGTCGCTGGAGGATATCTACCTTCCCTACAAACAAAAGCGCAAAACCCGTGGTGATAAAGCAAAGGAAAAAGGACTGGAACCGCTTGCTAAATTGATCTGGGAGCAGGAAATCACTTCAGGCGATCCGGTGGAATTTGCCAAAGAATTCATCAACCCGGAAAAAGAAGTGGAAACCGTGGAAGATGCTTTTGACGGTGCCACCGATATCGTAGCCGAGTGGATCAATGAAAGTCTGGAAGTTCGCGAGATGCTAAGAAAAGTTTTTGCGGAGCATTCGAGTATTGTCACCAAGAAAAATCCTGTGGTAAAAGACCGGACCAATTTTGAAGATTATTACGAATTCTCAGCTAAAGCGAATAAGCTGAAACCGTATCAGGTTTTGGCCATCAATCGCGGAGAGCGGGAAAACATCTTGTTTGTGAATGTAGATCTTTGGGAAGAACGCACGCTGGAAAATATTGATGATATCGTGATCAGAAACGATCGAAGTATTTTCACTGAATATCTGCAGGATTCTGTAGAAGATGCTTACAAGCGTTTGCTGTTCCCTTCCCTGGAGCGCGAACTCCGCAGCGAACTCACTGACAAAGCCGATCAGCACGCTATTGAAACTTTTGCTACCAATCTCGGGAACCTTCTCATGCAACCCCCTCTCGACAAAAAAGTGGTAATGGGACTTGACCCTGCTTTCCGAAGTGGTTGTAAAGTAGCCGTAGTAGATCAGCATGGAAAATACCTTGAGGGAACTACCACCTATCCCACACCGCCTCAAAAGAAAGTAGCCGAAGCAGAAGCAGTTTTCGAAAAACTGATCGATAAATATGATGTAAAATTGATAGCTATTGGAAATGGAACAGCGAGCCGGGAAACCGAGCAGATTGTTGCTGAGTTTCTTCAAAAGCGAAAAGAGAAGCATCCTGATGAAGAGCTGCACTATTTAATTGTGAATGAGGCAGGGGCTTCAGTGTATTCTGCCTCTACGGTTGCACGTGAAGAATTTCCGGAACTGGATGCCGCTCAGCGTGGAAATATTTCAATTGCCCGACGAGTACAAGATCCGCTGGCCGAGCTGGTAAAGATCGATCCAAAATCTATCGGCGTGGGCTTATATCAGCATGATGTAAACCAAAACCAACTTTCCGGCAAACTGGATGATGTAGTGGAAAGTTGTGTAAACGAGGTTGGCGTAAATTTGAATTCCGCCTCTGCCCCACTGTTATCGCATATATCCGGTCTCAGTAAAAAAGTGGCACAGAATATTGTGAAACACCGCGAACAGAAGGGCATTTTTATGGATCGTAAACAAATTCGTGACATCGATGGCGTAGGGGATTTTCGCTTCCAGCAGGCCGCCGGATTCATGCGTATCCCGGAATCCAAAAATCCGCTGGATAACACCGCTATTCACCCGGAGAGTTATGAAGCTGCTGAA
>Ga0136591_1000270_pt1 | contig 23016 bp, 19 predicted proteins | sample AntRauMFilla3767_FD_104929 | JGI IMG/M metagenome (GOLD analysis project Ga0136591, IMG submission 104929) | Saline lake microbial communities from Rauer Islands, Antarctica - Metagenome Filla 3 #767 | ecosystem: Environmental > Aquatic > Non-marine Saline and Alkaline > Saline | place...
CGGTTAACTGCGCCACCATGTGGCAAAGCGTTGCGTAGCTGGCAATGTTAAACGGAATTCCCACCGCAGTATCACCAGAGCGTTGCGTCATCTGCAGATTTAACCTTCCGTCAATTACGTTAAAGATAAATTGCGTATGACACGGCGGTAAGCAGGTTTTATCTATCGTGTCCGGGTTCCAATTAGAGACAACGTGCCGGCGAGATTGTGGGTTTTCTTTAATATTTTTGATTACCCAAGCAATCTGGTCAATGTCTACATCATCGAAAGCGGAAGGCCAGTTGCGCCAGGAAACAGGGTAACTCATCCCGACGTCGCCATCGAACAACATCTTTTCTTGCCACCACTTTTTTTCAATATTATCTGACCAGATAGTGCGACTATCTTTGCTTTTTCCCATAATGTCTTTAAGGACATTATTATCAGCACGACCGTCTCGCGTAGCTCCACGCAGAAACCACAGAAGCTCGCCTTTAACTGATTTAAAATACAGTTTTTTGGTGCTTACGGCCGGAAATCCGCGCTGTAAATCAAAGCGGAATACGGAACTGAATAATTTTCGGGTTTTAGCATTTCTTGTCTCGGCATCCCAGCCGTTCTCATATACATCGCGCAGAATATCTAAGTACTCTTTCATAACAGGAGGGGTTTAATTGTAATGTTCTAATTTACGTTGAGTATAGCAAATAAAAGTTGACACATCAATTGATGGTTAGTAATCTTTATGTAGAAGATAACTCGTTACTTACAACTAAAACAAATTCGTTATGTCTAATCAAATGAAAGGAACTTTCATCGTCTTCGAAGGCGGTGAGGGTTCAGGGAAAGATACCCAGATTGATATCTTAAAAGAAAAGTTACCAACTGATACCGTCTTTACCCGCGAGCCGGGTGGTACCGAATTAGCTGAAAAACTCCGCATTTTACTCTTAAAAAGAGATACTCCGATTACTCCTAGAGCTGAGTTGATGCTTTTTTGCGCGGCGCGAGCCGATCATGTTGAGCGGGTGATTGCACCAGCGCTGGCGGCCGGGAAGCTGGTGGTTTCAAATCGTTTTGACTTCTCAACTATTGCTTATCAGGTTTATGGGCGAGAGCGGCTTGATCTACTGGCTGATTTTCGCAAGTTTAATACGGCCGCTGTCGCCAACTGTCAGCCTGATTTGTATCTTTATTTACAGCTTTCTGTCGAGGTGAGTCTCAGGCGTGTAGCCGAGCGAAAAGACAATGACCGCTTCGACGCTGAAGCGCAGTCCTTTCACCAACGAGTAAAGGATGGCTACGATATACTGGCGAAAAAGCGAGACAAATGTATTACCGTCGACGCTTCTCAATCAATCGACGATGTTTCGTATGATATCTCTCACGTACTCCAATCGCACATTCACTAATCATCAATTCTAATTTTTAAAGCCTGTGGCAGTTTCCTGCCGTGGGCTTTTTGTTATAAACCCAAAGACTTTACTGTACAATAAACCTAATGATTATTGATACATTACGATTCGCCATTGATACTGCGCTTTCCAAGCTGGATATTTCCGCCCCAGAAGAGGTAGAGCTTGAGCACCCGGCTGATCTAGAGCACGGTGACTATGCGACGAATATCGCTCTCCAGCTTGCTGGCCGGGAAGATACGAACCCACGCGAGTTAGCAGAAAAAATTATCAAAAAGCTCGAGGAAAATCTTCCCGACGAAGTTGCATCACTTGCAGTGGCTGGTCCGGGTTTTATCAACTTTCATCTATCGCCAGTTTTTTTTGCCGAGCAGATTTCTGCTGTACTTCAGCGAGGTGCATCCTTTGGTAATTCAGCGATGGGGGCAGACAGGACCGTTATTGTTGAGTACTCCTCACCTAACATTGCTAAGCCGTTCTCGGTCGGCCACCTCAGAAGCACCGTGATTGGCGATGCTGTTGCTAATATTCTGGCCTTCACCGGCCATAGCGTGATTCGTGATAACCACCTCGGCGACTGGGGCACGCAGTTTGGCAAGGTCCTGTATGCGCTCGATGCGTGGGGCGATATTGAAAAAATTGAGAATTCAAGCGAACCGGTCAAAGATCTGGTGGCCCTGTATGTAAAATTTCACAAGGAGGCCGAAGAAGATGAAACTCTTAACGAGGCGGCCCGCGCCTGGTTCGCCCGAATGGAAGAAGGTGATGGTGAAACGCGCGAGCTTCTCGATAAACTCCGCACCTGGAGTTTGAATGCTTTTGCAGAGATTTATGACCGTCTCGGTGTCTCCTTTGACAGTACTCACGGAGAGAGTAAATTTATGGATTTTGTTTCCGTGGTGAAGCAGGATCTCGAGGCTAAGGACATGCTCGCCCGAAACGAGGGGGCCAAGCTTGTCTATTTTGAGGACGAAGCCGGCGAAGAAGTTATGCCGCCGCTGATGATTGAGAAATCAGATGGTACGAGTACGTACGCGGCGCGTGACCTAGCAACTGATAAGTGGCGGCGCGGTGAGTACGGAAAAGATATTACTATTATCAACGAGGTTGGTTCTGAACAAACCTTGTATTTCAAACAGTTATTTGAAACTGAGGAGCTGTTGGGCTACTTTGCAAACAGGCAGCGGCATCATCTGACTCACGGCCTCTTCCGTTTTAAGGATGGAAAAATGAGCACCAGAGCCGGCAACGTCATCTGGCTGGAGGAGATTATTGATGAGGCGCGCCAGCGTGCTGAGGAATTTAATGACGATGAGGAGGTAGCAGAGGCGGTTGCAATTGGGGCGATTAAGTTTAATGATCTAAAGCGTGACCCCATTAAGGATATCGTCTTTTCCTGGGATGAAGTTTTGAACCTGGAAGGAAACTCTGGCCCGTACCTGCAGTACACGCACGCGCGAGCAAAGGCGGTACTAAAAAAGGCTGAATCTGAAGACCTTGCGCCAGAGGTTGGTGATGGAATGAGTGAGGCGACCGAAGTTGAGAAACTATCCTACCGCTTCCCAGAAGTCGTCGAGCGTGCGGCCCGCGACCGCGCTCCCCGGTACGTCGCTAACTATCTCTACGATTTAGCCCAGGCCTTTAATACTTTTTATGGCAACACGCAGATTGTTTCAGATGAGCCAGAGGCAGCGCACCGTTTGGCTGTGACTGCCGCCACCGCTCAGGTGCTTGAAAACGGTCTGAAACTTCTTGGTATCAAAGCACCAGAAGAGATGTAAAAAAACCCCACTAGAGTGAGGTTTGAGTGAAAAAATTATAGTTATTCTCGAAGATAAGCGGGATTTCCTAAAAATATTTCTTCGATTTCGTCGAGTACAAGAGCGAGATCTTCGATGATTTCTCCACGGGCTCTTTCCATGTAAGTGAAGCTAATTTCAGAAGTTTCATAAGCTTCTTTATTGTCGAAATAATCTCCGTAGTGCGACTCGAGCAGTTTCTGCTTTGATTTTAAGGTACGGATAAGCTCCGGATCATCGGGGAGTGGGTTTCCGTGCGGCAGCACTATGTCGAGGTAGTTAGCGCGCTCAATCAATAGCCTGCCGGGGCTGTTTTTGGGCAAAAATTGTGCTTTCATAACGGTAAAGGTTTGTTTCTGGTCTAGTTTTCGAAAAGCTATCTGTCCACAAACATACTTTAATATATTAATAATGTCAAGTATTAGTTATTTTACGAAGTTTTATTACTAATAAAAAAAGCCCCGAGTGACATACCCGCGGCTTTATGTGATTGAAGATTTCAGTTCATTGAGATATCTTTCGCTCTGTTTGTCGATGTCTGGGCCGATTTGCTGGGCCAAAGCTTCTACCATCCATTTCGTTATAGACTCTCTGCTGAAAAAGTCTGGTTTATTAGGAAGTGCGACACACATTAGCTCATGCTGCACCGTCAGAAAATTAACACTTTTGTGGAAATGATCTTTTATGATGGTCTGAAAATTCTCCTCAAACCATCTGTTAACAATATTTATCAGCTGCTGATTGCTTAAAATATCAAGTGTCAGCGGCCACTGCGTTTGTCGCAAACATGGCAAAAGGGCATGCTTCTCTTCTTTGCTAAACAGCTCAGGTTGCTCGCGAAGTACCACGGCTGTGTAAACAGCTCGGTAAAGCTGCCACAGTCGTTTCGTGTCGTTATCCATCGTGTCAGGGGTTTATTATAAGGTTCTGATTAGTCTGCATCTATTATAGCGTAATTTCGTCTCTAAACATAGTTTTGCCCCAGCGAAACTGGGGCAAATGGGTGGATCTGCTAGTGAACCTTTCCGATATGCTTACCGGGTTGTAGATGTGGCGGTGCCTGCTGTAGTCGCTTTTGGGCTTTGTTTGGGCTTGCTTTCGATATTTTTCTCGTACTTTTGCTTCCAGTAAACCCATCAGCTCGCTGACGATGATAGCCGGTGTACTTATTGTCTGTAGGTATTGGTTGATCAGTAATTTTGGCCATGAGATCACCTCGTCTATGAGTTGGAAACTACTATTTATGTAAACTATACCACGGGCCAGGTCACTTGCAACCAACACCCCTGCTGAGGGTGGTGAAATGTGTTACTATTTTCTACATATGAGCCACAAGAAAAAAAGTGATATTGCCCAAAAAGAAGCGGAGATTTTACAGTACTGGGAAGAGAATGACATTTTCAAAAAAACCCTCCAAAAAGACGCACCAAAGGGTGAGTTTGTTTTCTACGATGGTCCACCGTTTGCCACCGGCACCCCACACTACGGACATATTTTGCCTGGCACAATCAAAGACGCCATTCCCCGTTTCCGCACTATGCAGGGCTATCATGTCGAGCGCCAGTGGGGCTGGGATACTCACGGCTTGCCACTGGAGAACCAGGTAGAGGAACACCTTGGGTTAGAGACAAAGAAAGACGTCGAGGAGTACGGCATCGAGAAATTTAACGAGGTTGCCAAAGATTTCGTGCTGCAGTACGCCGACGACTGGAAAAAGATTATCCCGCGCACTGGCCGCTGGGTGGATATGGAGAATGATTACCGCACGATGGACTCAGGCTACACCGAGAGTATTTGGTGGGCTTTCGGTCGGCTTAATAAGAAGGAGCTTATCTACGAGGGCTTTAAGGCGATGCAGATCTGCCCTCGCTGTGAGACGCCGCTGTCAAACTTTGAAGTCAATCAGGGTTATCATGAGCAGAAGGATATTACCGTGACGGTAAAGCTGCCACTAGCCGATGATCCAGATACGAGTCTCTTGATCTGGACGACGACGCCATGGACACTTCCGGGCAACATGGCGGTAGCAGTAAATCCAGATTTACAATATGTAAAAGTTTCTAGCGACGGTGAAAATTATATCGTTGCTAAAGAGCGAGCTGAGGAGGTATTTGCAGATAAAGAATATGAAATTGCAGAAGAATTTTTGGGTGAGGAGCTGGTCGCTAAAACGTATCAGCCGCCGTTTGATTACTTTCAAGACGCCGATATCGAAGGCAAAAAAAACGCCTGGAAGGTCTACGGCGCCGACTTTGTCACCCTTGAAGAAGGAACCGGCCTGGTCCACATTGCTCCCGCCTTTGGAGCCAATGACCTGGCGATGGCCGAGGAGTTTGGCATCTCGATTGTTCATCATGTCACAGAGTCTGGCGAGTTCACTCAAGCCGTGACTGACTTTGCCGGCATGAAGGTCAAGCCGCGAGATGAAGGCGACGAGGAGCACCTTCTAGCTGATATTGAAATCTTAAAATACCTTGCCGCTGAAGAGATTTTGTTTGCAAAAGAGAATCTCCATCACCAGTACCCACTCTGCTGGCGCTGCGAGACACCGCTTTTAAATTATGCGACCACTAGCTGGTTCGTGGAAGTGAGCAAGTTCAAAGATGAGTTGGTAGCCGAAAATAAAAATGTCGGCTGGACGCCAGAGGCAATTGGTACTAACCGCTTTGGCAACTGGCTGGAGGCTGCCCGTGATTGGGCGATTAGCCGGGAGCGTTTCTGGGGAGCGCCGCTGCCGGTCTGGAAGTCAGCAGACGGCGAAACAGTAGAGGTGATTGACTCACTCAAGGAGTTGAAAGAAAAAACCAAAAGCAAAAATAATTTTTATATTATGCGACACGGTGAGGCAGATCACAATGTCGCCGGTATCATGAGTTCATCGCCGGAAAATAGCCACTCCCTCACCGAGACTGGAAAGGCCGAAGTAAAGGCAGCAGCAAAGGAGTTGGCTGATGCTGAGATTGACTGCATCTATGTTTCGCCGCTGGTGCGAACAAAGGAAACAGCCAAGCTTCTGGCTTCTGAGCTGGGGTTATCTAAGAAGCAAATCATCGTCGATGAGCGTATTATCGAAAATGAGGCCGGTTCATTTGAAGGGAAATTGGTTAGCGAATGGCACGAGGCCCAGACTGAGATGGATCGCTTTGAGGAGTCGGTCGATGGCGCAGAAAATTACGCTGATATTCGCACGCGCATGATGCGAGCTATTTTTGATATTAATGAAAAGCACACGGACGAAAATATTCTTTTCGTTGGTCATGGTTTACCGCTGTCGCTTCTTGCGTGGACTACTGATCTGAAATCCAGTGACGATATCGCACAGTTACGCAACTCTGGTGCTGGGTTGAAAACTGGTGAGCTCAAAGAGCTTGATTTCTGGCCCTACCCGCACAACCGTGATTTCGAGCTCGACTTTCACCGCCCGTATATTGACGAAGTCACCTGGAAAAATGATGATGGGCACGTAATGAGCCGGATTGATGCCGTCTTTGACTGCTGGTTTGAGTCCGGCTCGATGTCGTATGCCTCCAAGCACTATCCTTTATCGAATAATGATTTTGACCCCGAATCTGGCAAAGGTTACCCCGCCGACTTTGTCGCCGAAGGACTGGATCAGACCCGCGGCTGGTTCTACTCCTCGCTTGTGCTTGGGGTTGGGTTATTTGATAAAAGTCCGTATGAAAACGTAATTGTCAGTGGTCTGGTAATGGCTGAGGACGGCCAGAAAATGTCTAAGTCCAAAGGTAACTACCCGCCTGTTGAGGACGTGCTTGATGAGTACGGTGCCGATGCACTACGCTTCTTTCTCCTTAACTCACCACTTGTGCGCGGCGAGAATGTCACGCTTTCCAAAGATGAGATTGATGAGGTCGTAAAAAAGGTCATGTACCGCATCACCAACACGTACTCGTTTGTTCAGATGTATAGCAATGCTTCACAGCAGGCAGAAGCACTTGAGGTTGAGCTTTCACTCGATAATGTCCTTGACCGCTGGATTATCGGCCGGCTTGATCAGTTGATTACAGACGTAACGAAGGGCTTAGAAAATTACCAACTTGATAAGGCTTCTCAGCCAATCACTGGCTTTGTGGATGATTTATCAACCTGGTATCTGCGCCGCTCGCGTGATCGAATTCGGGCTGCTGAAGCAGCTGAGCGACAGGAGGCCCTGGCAACACTGCTTTACGTACTTGAGAAATTATCCCTCTTACTAGCACCGTTCATGCCTTTTTTGGCCGAAAGTCTTTACCGAGATATCACTGATGGAAGAAAAAAAGAAAGTGTCCACCTAGAAGACTGGCCGACACCTCGTAATGAGGTAGACCGTAATTTGCTGGAAAACATGGAGGTTGTTCGACAGGCGGCCTCACATGCGCATGACCTGCGCAGCCAGGCCGAGCTTAAGGTTCGCCAGCCGCTATCTACCCTGACCCTCAAGAGCGAGCGATTAGATGGTAATGATGAACTTCTGGATATTCTGCGTGACGAAGTGAACGTTGAGAAAATAGAGTTTGACCCGGAGCTCGATGAGCCCGCCACCCTTGATACTGCACTAACGCCCGAGCTTAAGGAGGCCGGTGCCGCCCGTGAGCTCCTCCGTAATATCCAGCGGCTCAGGAAGCAGGCCGAGCTTGATCCGGCTACCAAAGTAACGCTCGCGGTAGAAACTAACGTAGCCGGCAAGGTGGTAATTGCCGAGCATCGCCAGGAGCTCACGAGCACCGCTAGTATTGAAGAGGTTAACTTCACCCCGGTAACAGACGGCGCCATAGTTGATGTGCACGATTTTCATTTTGAGGTTAAGCTTGATATATAATGTCGTATTGTATTTATGATACGCCGGCGCTCGTGATGAAGCGTTGGCCACAGCGCGAAGCCAATAGTAGCTTCCTTCTTTATACCCGAGAGCTCGGACGTATTCTCGCCCGCGCCCAGTCGATCCGGAAGGTCACCTCAAAGCTGGCTCCGGCTCTACAGGTCGGTAGTCTGAGTAGTGTTTCTTTAGTCCGTGGCCGTGGTGGTTGGCGCCTGGTTGGTGCGGCGGCCAAAAGAGCTTTGCTTCTTTCTAGCTCAGCCAGCAAGCAGATTGTCATTGAACGCTTTTTACGGCTGTTGGCTCGTCTGGTACCAGAGCAGGCAACTGATCGTGATCTTTATTATATTATTAGCCACGGCCTGCAGGCGGTGGCCGATAGTGAAAGCGCCGATGATCTTCGATCAAGTGAATATTTACTGGTCCTGCGTACGCTGGTTCAGCTGGGTTACGCTCCAGATCCAGAAGCTCGCGAGCTTGAGCCCTTTATTCAGAGTGCCGATTACAGTGCTCGTGTCATGGCCGCCTTCGCCCCTCTTACCACCCAGGCAGTCGGTCAGATCAATCAGTCGCTTGAGACAATTCAGCTGTAAAGATGGTATAGTAAACGTAATGAGCCAGTCCTCTGAAAGCAACATAGAGCGTCTCCGTAAACGGCTTAACTCCAACCGTCAGCCGGCCAGCTCGCGGCGGGAAGGTCAGCTATCAGCCAGCGATACCTCCAGCATCCGTCGTCGTTTTGATCACGATGATCCACCAGAGGATCTCAGCCGCCGTCCGGTTGAAGAAGAGGAAGATGGTTCCTTTTTAAATAAATTACTCGGCTGGTCAGCGCTCTTTTTTATCCTCGCTTTTGGTTTTGCCGTCTTTTCCGTTGGTCTTGGCGGGAGTGGCGTCTCGCCCGATAAGGTTGCGATCGAAGTTGATGGCCCGGCGTCGGTAAGTGCTGGCGAAACGGCCGACTTCACCATTAGTGTTACCAACCGTAATACCGTAACCTTGGAGGCCGCTGAGTTAATTATTATTTACCCCGGCGGTACGCGCCAGCCCAGCAATACCGGCGAGTCGCTGCGACGAAGCCGGGAGACGCTCGGAAGCATCGCTTCGGATGAAACGATCGAGCGCACCGCCGAGGCCAGCCTGTTTGGCGAGCAGGGAGAAAAAAAGCAGCTCTCGTTTCGTCTGGAGTATCAGGTGGCTGACTCCAATGCCATCTTTTCGGTTAGCGATTCCTACGATGTAGAAGTATCTGAGTCTCCGCTATCGCTTGTGATTGAGGCTCCGGGCCAGGTCACTACCGGCGAACCCTTTTCTTTAAAAGTAACGGTCAGCTCCAATGCTACGCGCTCGCTCAGTGACGTGCTTCTCGTGGCTCGTTATCCGTTCGGCTTTGTGCCTCAGTCGGTTGATCCGGAGGCTTCCTATCGTCAGTATGTCTGGCAGCTTGGCGACATTTCTCCTGGAGCTGAGCGAGAGATCGAGATTACCGGTGCGTTTAGTGATAGCAATGCCACCGCCGAGCAGTCGTTTGGCTTTGAGGCTGGTACAGCTCGTGTTGGCGATGCTACTGAGATTGGCACTTTGTTCGCCTCGCAGGCGACTATTGTTAATCTTGAGGAGCCGTTTATCAGTGTTGGAGTTGATCTCAACATCAGCCAAGACACTCGCCGCGACCGCCTCGAAATTGACGGAGATCTGCAGTGGCAAAGTAATCTCAATACAACCGCTCGCGGTGGCGAGATAACCGCTCGTCTTTCTGGGCCGGGTATCGACTACAGCAGTATCTCCTCTAATGACGGCTTGTATCAATCAGACCAGCGAGCTCTCACTTGGAACTCACGCACCAACAGCCAGCTAGCTACTATCTCTCCGGGAGACAGTGGAGAGTTTCGTTTCCAGTTCGCCACGATCGATTCACAAACGCTCGTTGAAGGCAATGAGAATCCGGTGGTTAATCTGAGCATCTCTATGCAGGCGCAGACGCCAGATTCAAGCTCACTTCCTAACCCCGTTACCGCCAGCCTTGAACGCACCATTAAGCTTCCATCGATCATCGAGCTCACGGCCGATACCTTACATGAAGATGGTCCTTTTTCTAATACTGGTCCGACGCCGCCGGAGGTTGATGAGCGCACCACCTACACCCTACATCTGTCCGTATCCAACACCACCAACCGCATTACCGGTGCTCAGTTCCAGGCAGCTCTTCCGGCCTACGTAGAGATAGCCGGAAATTCCGCCCCATCCTCGAGTGACTTCTCTTACAATGAAGTCTCCGGTCGGGTAACCTGGCGGCTTGGTGAGATTACGGTTGGTGCCGGTTACACGGGCGCACACCAGGAGATCTTTATCCCTGTAGAAATTACCCCGAATCAAAATCAGGTCGGTCAGGTTCTGCCGCTACTTGAGGATCTCTCAATTACCGGTCAGGATAGCTTTACCGAGGCGGCGGTCCAGATTACCGACATTGACCCACCGACAACGGTGCCCGATGATCTGCGCAGCTCCGGTGCTTCCGGCCAAGTGAAACGCTAATTCATTATCAGCTCGCGGCGTCCGTGGTATTATTGAGATATGGATACACAGACTATTCGGATCAATTCGGGCACCATCATTCGCACGCTGTTTTTCATACTGCTGGCGTATCTTCTTTATCTACTGGTTGATGTCCTGCTCATTGTTCTGACGGCGGTGGTGATTGCTTCTGCTATCGAGCCGGCGATTCATTTTCTAGAGAAGCATAAAATACCCCGTACTATAGCGGTAATCGGGCTATACCTTTTTGGTGCTGCCGGGCTCTTTACCTTCGTGTACTTTCTAATCCCGCCGATTATTTCTGATCTTTCTAATTTGATCTTACAAGCACCGGAGTACATCCGTTCTCTGCAGCTTGAGAGTACCTTTTTGGGCGAGGGCTCGCTGTCAATATCGCAATTAACCAGTAATCTGCAAGCCACAGCTCTCGAGAGTGGTCAGGATGTCATTAGATTTATCTCTTCAATATTCGGAGGAGTCGTTAGCTTCTTTCTTATTATTATACTGTCATTTTACTTGGCGGTTCGTCAGGGTGGTATCGAGCAGTTTCTGCGGTTGGTGGTTCCAACTAGTCGGGAAGACTACGTCACGAACCTCTGGCATCGTTCACAAAAAAAGATGGGCCAGTGGCTGCAGGGCCAGCTGGTGTTAATGCTAATTATTGGTGTGCTGGTGTATCTTGGTCTCTCAATTTTAGGGATACCAAATGCGCTACTGCTCGGTATTTTAGCCGGACTGTTCGAGATTATTCCGGTCTTCGGGCCAATTCTAGCGGCAGTTCCGGCTATTGGTCTGGCCGGTATTTCGGGCGGCCTGAGTCTGGCACTGATGACCGCCGGTCTCTTCATCATTGTGCAGCAGTTTGAAAATAACTTAATCGTACCGCTGGTTAACACCAAGACCGTCGGGGTGCCACCAATTATTGTGATCCTTGCCATTGTGATCGGCGGCAGCTTAGTTGGATTTCTAGGATTTGTTCTGGCGGTTCCGCTGGCCGCGGTCTTTATGGAGTTTGCTCACGATGTCGATACGGTCAAGCACGGCGAAGCAAAGACCGAATTATCTGCCGATGGCGCCAACTAATTATCTTCACAGGCTGACACGTTATGTCTGATACTAAGCCGACTCAAAATACTCATAAGTACTTCACCACGACACTTCCGTATGTTAACGGTGCGCCTCATCTCGGCCATGCCTTTGAGCTGGTACGCGCCGATGCCATGGCTCGCTTTAAGCGCCTGGAAGGGTTCGAGGTCTTCTTTAATACCGGTACCGATGAGCACGGTCAGAAGATCTATAAAAAAGCCAAAAGTGAAGGAGTCTCACCAGAGGAGTTTGTTAAAGAGCAAAGCCAGCTTTTTCGCGATTTGCTGGAGACTCTGAATATATCCAGCGATGCGTTTGTGCGCACAACCGACGAAAGTCATAAGCACGCCGCCCAGGAGTTTTGGCAGCGGTGTGCTAATAATGGCGATATTTATAAAAAAGCCTATATTGGCCTCTACTGTGTTGGTTGTGAAATGTTTGTCAACGAAAGTGATCTCAACAAAGCCGGCGAGTGCCCTGATCATACCGGCCAGAAGCCCGAAGAGATTGAGGAGGAGAATTACTTCTTCCGCTTCTCTAAGTACGCCGATCAATTACTTGAGCTGTACGAAAGGCACCCTGACTTCGTTGTGCCTGACAAGCGCTTCAATGAGATCAAGCGATTTGTCGCCGATGGCCTGGAGGATTTTTCAATCTCGCGGGTGGCCGAGAAGATGCCGTGGGGCGTGCCGGTTCCTGGCGATGAATCACAGGTGATGTACGTCTGGTTTGATGCGCTCTCAAATTATATCTCAACGCTCGGGTGGCCTGAGGATACCGACCTCTTCAGAGATTTCTGGGCCGATGGAGCGCCGGTCCAGTTTTGCGGTAAGGACAATCTGCGCCAGCAGTCGGCGATGTGGCAGGCCATGCTCCTCTCGGCCGGTATCTCACCAAGTCGCCAGATTGTCATTCATGGCCACATTCAAAGTGATGGCCAGAAGATGAGTAAGTCGGTCGGCAATGTGATTGACCCGAGCGAAATTATTTCTGAGTACGGCGCCGACTTCCTGCGCTACTACCTCCTGCGGCATCTCCACCCCTTTGATGATCCGGAGCTTACAGCCAAGTCACTGAAGGAAGCCTATAACGGCAACCTGGCTAATGGTCTCGGTAATCTGGTTAGTCGCATCATGAACATGGCCGTCTCCTATGAGGTAGAGGTGGCGCTTGATCACGAGGCCGAGACTACTGTGGAGGTCGAGGATATGGAAACACTAATAGAGCACATGAACAACTACCGGTTTGATAAAGCTCTCAACTACATTTGGGCCGAGGTGGCGCACTTGGATGCTTTTATCGCCCAAAAAGAGCCCTACAAGCAGGTTAAAAGTGACGATGAAGAGGAGGTCGCGGCTGCCAAAGAAGTGGTGGCCTACTTGGTAATTCGTCTTTACGATATTTCCGCAATGCTGACACCATTTATGCCCGAGACTGCCGAGCGGATTCAGGAGATTGTTGCGGTGCATGAAAAGCCCGAACCGCTTTTTGAACGTAAAGAATAATGCTCACTCACCAGCCTTTATCTACGAGACACGAATCAAGTTCTCCGCTCATATTTTTTATTACACGAGACCTCACAAACAAGATGGGCTTGCTTTAATCTAAAATTTCTTACTTTAGTGAAAAATCGAAGGGCCTAAGTCGCTGCTAATGTTTGGGGTTTGCTCTCTGTTCTAGATATTAAAAAGCCCAAACCTCGATATTGAGATTTGGGCAAGAATTTTACAGCTTTAGTGTTGTTTACTAATGAGTATCAGGAATATTTGCCAGCCATAAAAGAAAGTTCCTAGTACGGTAAGGGTGGTAAGTATCCAAAACCATACTCCGGCCAGTCCGTGCATAGATCTACCGGAATCAGCGCCGAACGCTAACACGAGTATCATCAAAACAACGGTTCCTGCAACCGCTATCCATTTAGAGAGTTGAGATGAGTGTGTTGCCAGAGCAAAGAAAGATACTGCCATTACTCCAGTTACAATGATTGCTAATAGACCACTTATGCCAGCAATAAGGATGTTTGTTGTGGTGGCAATGATAACTCCGTACAGAAAAACTAACAGTCCGCTAGTCAGTAGTGATTTCCAGAATTTTCTGTTGAATAAATTAGATGATTCGCTATCCAATTGTGTCTCCATGTCGTTGTATTTTAAGAGTTAAAGAGAGTTTCTATACTAAAAGTACAGTTTAAATAAAAGTATGTCAACTTTAGCACTGGTTGGTTTTGTCTGTTAGATTGTATATATGAAAAAACAATATAGCTACATCGATGCCCACGCCCACCTCAATTTTGACGCGTTTGCTGAGGATCGCGGGGAAGTCATCGCCAAAATGAAGACCGAAAAGATCGGCGCTATCAACGTCGGGATTGATCTTGTGACCAGTCAAGAGTCAATTACCCTGGCAAAGGAGCACGAAAATATCTGGGCCAGTGTCGGCTGCCATCCGACTGAGGCAGGAGCTGATTTCTCTGCCGAGCCGTATGCTGAGATAATAAAATCCAGCCGGCACAATTGTACAACACTAGGTGTTGCACAGAATGTAGTGGCGATCGGGGAGTGTGGGCTTGACTATTTTCGCAAAGCTCACCGCACCGATCGCAAAAAAGCGCTTCAACAAAAGGCCTTTGAAGCCCAGATAGAGCTGGCCCTCAGGCTCGATCTACCGTTGATTCTTCACCTGCGCCCCCGAGTTGGTACCATGGATGCCTACGAAGACGGGCTGGATATCTTAGAGAATTATGCCAAAAAGCAGGGAGATAAGCTTCGAGGAACGGCCCACTTCTTTGTCGGCGATGCGGCAATCGCGAAGCGCTTTCTTGATCTGGGATTTTATCTCTCGGCGACGGGGCCCGTCTCCTTCGATCAGGATCTCCAACAGGTCTTTGCCGAGCTACCGACCGACCGGCTTCTGGTGGAGACGGATGCACCGTTCGCGGCTCCGGTCGCCTACCGTGGTCAGCGTAATAGCCCGCTTTATATCCCCGATATCGCCGCCGCCCTAGCTGCACTTACTGGCACTCCCGAGCCCGAGCTAGCAGAAAAGCTCCACCTGAATACTGAGCGCTTATTCTCGCTCTGATCCGCGGATTTCTCTTGATATCGCCCGAAAGAGGTGGTACACTGTTACCGTATGGTAAACACAGATACAAATGAGAATAGTAATGTATACGAGGTTGGATACCTGCTGGCTCCAACTCTTCCGGAGGATGAAGTGGCCGATACAGAGTCGGCGCTTCATGAGCAGATTACGGCCGCCGGTGGCAGTATCGTAGCTCATGAGACCCCCGAGATGCGCGAGCTTTCTTACGAAATCGAAATTAAGGATGAGTCAGGCACGCAGGCGTTTGACCATGGTCAGTTTGGCTGGGTGCAGTTTTCACTCAACAGCGTTGACCTTGATGACGTTGAGTCTGCCTTCATCAAAGACGATGAGGTCATCCGCCATCTTTTAGTGACGGTTGATCCTGAAAACGCCGGCAAGCAGCCCGAGGTGGCAGTAGAGACAGAAGAGTAACCTCGCACTGCTACTATTTTTGTGCGATAATATAGGTATTGTGGCCGGCTAACAACCTGGCTTCCTAGAAACCTAGTAGCCTAATATCTTAAAATTATGTACCTCAACAAAGCCCTTGTAATTGGAAATCTCACCGGTGATCCGGAATTAAAAAGCCTGCCAAGCGGTACGGCTGTTTGTAACTTCTCTCTGGCAACCAATCGCAACTACACGGACAGCGATGGCAACAAAAAAGAGGATACAAACTTTCACAACATTGCCGTCTTTGGCCGTCAGGCTGAAACGACGGCGCAGTATCTTTCCAAAGGATCAATGGCGCTGATTGAGGGCCGCATTCAGACTCGCAGCTGGGAGGGTGACGATGGCAAGAAGCGTTACCGTACCGAGATCGTCGCTAACCGTGTACAGTTCGGACCAAGAAGCGGTAGTACCGATGGGGGTGGTGGCGGAGGCCAGTCTTCCTCGAAAGGAAAGGCCGACCAAGATATTGAGTATCCGGAGGATGAGGACATCACTCCCGAAGACATCCCTTTTTAGGTCAGTATTTGGGAATCTACTGTGCGGGCGGTTGCGCTCCTCAATTGCGGTACTTGAATACCGCTCTCTCGCTGCTCACTGCCAGCTTCGTACCTTCACCAAATTCTTGACCTAAAATACCCACCGTATTACTCGATTCTCATTTCTTTCGCGAAAAGTGCCTAAATCTGAATCTAAAACGAGTGGCACTCTTTACCTGAAACCCTAGCAACTAATCTCCCAGCCTCCTAGTAACCTAATTCCCTAATAACCTAACTTCATAACCTAACAAGCTAGAAAATGTCTGATTACTTCAACGAAAACAATATACATCATATCGACTACAAGATGACTGATGTCCTTGAGCGGTTCTTGACCGAGCACGGTCGTATTCAACACCGCCGCGATACCGGGCTAACGGCTCGTCACCAGCGTCAGCTTGCCAAAGCGATCAAGCGTGCTCGCTTTATGGGTCTGCTACCGTATGTTCGGCAGTAGCCCGCCTATGTATCAATAAAAGTTTTCTCACACTCGCTCCGGCGGGTGTTTTTTTGTCTACTACATTTTTTAATATATGTGCCGACTTGAGTCGATTACTTTGATTGCTGAAAGATTTTTATTATCTACATAATCTTGTTACGTAGCATGCTACGTAACAAAGGGCTATAAGATAAGGAATTGACAAATAACTATAAAAATAGTATTATTTACTCAGTTCTTTCAAACAACCAAATCGCAACCAAACCCATTCTGTTATGAATAATTCTGCTTTGAAGTTTTCCGTTCTGGCTGTAATGACCAGCTGCAACCTTGTTATGACCGCCAGTCTTTACGAAGGTTTAGTAAACGGTGCAATGGGCTCACTTGAGCTTTCTTTTTTTATTATCATGATTGCTGCGTTTACTCTCGCACCGTTGGCATGGCTCTCTACTTGCGGCTGGTACGGTGTCATTAACATCGAGTACGAAGCCGGGCTTTCAGCACTTTATGCTGTTTGTGGCTGGCTTCTACCCGTTCTGTACTACCGTTCAATAGTTAGCGGTCTCACAGTGGTTTCATTTGGTGCCATATCTCTTATAGCCGCAATAGCTGTTTTGATATATGGCCACCTCAACGAAACAGAAAATACCTTCGAGATAGTTGATAAAGACCAGTTAAGCGATTAATCAACCCCAATTCAAAAAGCCAGCGTCGCTTCCCGCGATTCTGGCTTTTTTGTATTACCGTAAAAAAGTAAGGGGAGAGATTATTTCTTCTTGTCATCACCGTTTTTGTCTTTTCCACTCTGTTCGCTTTTATCTTTTTTACCCTTACTCTCGTTAGAGGTATCTTCATCCGCTTTGCTCTTACCCTTATCTTCCTCTTTCTCACCATTATCTTCTGGCGCGGCTTCTGTCTCCTCCTTTTTTCCTCCTGTCATCTCCAGCTCCATCTCTTTTATAATTCGCTTTTTGATATACTCCCGCTCCTTATCATTCTCCTTCAGCCAGGAGCGCATTGCATCATAGCCCTGCCCAACTGTCTCGCCGGCGTCATCAAGCTCGAGATCCTCAGCCAGAGAGTACCAAGAGCCGGACTTCTCGATAATTTCATATTTCTCACCAAGGGCCACTAGCTCACCTTCATGGGAGATCCCTTCACCGTAAATAATATCAAACTCAGTGATGCGAAACGGGGAGGCGACCTTGTTTTTTACCACTTTTACCTTGGTGCGTGATCCGACCACCTCCTCATCCTTTTTAATGCGCGCCCGCCGGCGAATATCCAGCCGTACTGATGAGTAAAACTTCAGCGCCCGACCACCGGAGGTTGTTTCTGGATTTCCAAACATAACACCAATCTTCATCCGGATCTGGTTGATAAAGATAACCATTGTGCCCGATTTCGAAACTCCGCTCGTCAGCTTGCGCATCGCCTGGCTCATCAGCCGCGCCTGGTGGCCGACGTGCTTTTTACCCATGTCACCCTCAATCTCTTCCTTGGGAGTCAGCGCTGCCACCGAGTCAATCACAACGAGGTCAACATCACCACTTCTTGTTAGGCTCTCGGTAATCTCCAGTGCTTCCTCACCGGAATCCGGCTGTGAGATAAGGATCTCATCGGTCTTCACGCCGAGGTTGCCAGCGTACTTGGGGTCGAGGGCGTGCTCAGCATCAACGAAGGCACAAATCCCATCCAGTTTCTGTGCCTCGGCAATCACATGCAGGGCCAAAGTAGTCTTTCCGGAGCTTGCCGGCCCATAGATCTCAACCACTCGACCACGCGGCAGACCACCAACGCCAAGCGCCTGGTCAAGCCCCATCGATCCGGTCGGGATTACCTCCACGTCATTATCAGTCCGCTCACCAAGGCGCATAATCGCGCCGTCACCAAAACGGCCCTTTAACTTCTTGATGGTTTTCTCAACACCTTTATTTTTATCGTCCTTCGATTTCTTCTTTGCTCCTTTTTGTTCGGTCATGTTTATAGGTAGAAAATAATAGGGAGGAGGTGGCGTGTAATACGACCCGCACTTGTTTCTGAACGCGCCGGTCAAACGCGTCATCCGCTCTTACGGTGATTATATTATACCCCGGAGTGAGGAGCAATTTCTCACTAAACCTTCCATTCCGGTTCGTGTAAATTTGGCGGCCATTTACATACAGATGAGCGATCCGCTCGGCTTGGCCTGTCAGCTGGATTCGGGGCTGATCCGTCCCAATCCCGTCGGCCGGAGTGTTGATGGTAATGGTTGGGCCCGCCCAGAAGTCCTCTGCCTGGTACAGACTGTAGCCAAGAATTATAGCTACAAACAAAACCCCGCCCGCAATTTGTAGTATTTTCCGTAGCTTCATTACTGGGTAGCTACCTGCTCACCCTCACCGCTGTCATCTTCATCACCGCTCTCTTCTGGGTCGCCAGATTCAGTCGTTTGATCGTCAGGTTTACTGGCCTCAGCGCCACCGCGCCGCGCTGCTTCTAGATCGGCCCGCGTTACCAAGACATCGCGCGCTTTGGTACCGTCTTTAGCAGAGATGATGTTGTTCTCCTCCAACTCATCCATGATCCGGGCTGCCCGCGAGTAGCCGACCCGAAGCTTCCGCTGCAGGTACGAGGTCGAGGCTTTATCGGCATCAATCACCGTCTCCAGGGCTTCTTTATACTTATTATCGCGGTCCTCCTCCTCTTCAGCCTCTTTAGCAACGTCAAAGATCGTCTTCCCGCCATCGCCATCCCGGTCCTTGGCCAGATTCACCGTATCCTGCAGCTGGTCCGCGTACTGGTCCTTCAGATGCTTGACGACCTTCTTTACCTCCTGCTCGGAGATAAAGGCCGACTGAATCCGCACCGGCTTGGACATATCACCCGACTGGTACAGCATGTCACCGGCTCCAAGGAGTTGCTCGGCACCCTTAGAATCAAGAATCGTCCGGCTGTCTATCTGAGAGGAGACCTGCAGGGCAATCCGGGCCGGCACGTTGGCCTTAATAATACCGGTAATCACCGAAACCTCCGGCCGCTGCGTAGAAAGAATCAGATGGATACCAACTGCTCGGCTCATCTGCGCAATCCGGACGATCACTGCCTCCAGCTCCTTCGGGTAAGCACTCATCAGATCAGACATCTCATCAAACACCACCACAATGTAGGGCATCGGGTCCGGGCTCGGCTCATCATCGGCCCGTTGCTTTTTAAGCTTCGGCAGCTTTTCGTGGTAAGAGGCAATGTCGCGGGCCCCCTGCTCCTCAAGGATGTCGTAGCGGCGGTCCATCTCTTTAGCGGCCCACTTCATCGCCAAGATCGCCTTCTTGGCCGAGGTGATGACGGGGGTCAAGAGGTGCGGGATGCCGTTGTAAAGCGTGAGCTCGACGCGCTTCGGGTCGACCAAGATCAGCTTCAGGTTCTTGGGGCTGTTTCGAAACAGCAGGGAATTAATCAGGACGTGGGCGGTGACACTTTTACCGGCTCCGGTGGCACCACCGATCAAGAGGTGGGGCATTTTATTTAAATCAGCAAAGTAGGACTCGCCCGAAATCCCCTGCCCTAACCCCATTAGTAGGGAAGAGGAGCTATCCTGAAACCGCTTCGAGCCCAAGAGACCCGCCAGGCCAACGGTCGTCTTAGAGGTGTTCGGGACCTCAATCCCGACCAGGCTCTTGCCGGGGATGGGGGCCTCAATCCGAACTGGGTGGGCAGCCAGTGCTAGCTCGAGGTTATTCTGCAGGTTTGTGATCTTATTGAGCCGCACACCCTCGGCCGGCTTGAGGGCGTAGCGGGTTACCGTCGGGCCGATCGAAACCTCATCCATTGCTACGTCAATATTAAAATTCTCCAGCGTACGCTTAATCAGGTTGGCCCGCGCCTTGACGTCACCAACCTCCGGATCGCCAGCATCGCGCGACAAGAGCGAGACCGGCGGGGGAGTGTAGTCACCAAAGGTTCCCTCCGGCACGCTTGTTAGTGGCCCGCCGTCTTTGTTGTAGCCGGCGATATCGTATTCGTCACTGTCGCTACTGTCTTCTGCCTTGGTGGCATCGGGTTCTTTCCCGCTCTTTTTTGTCTTGGTCTCGGTTGGCGTATTCGCCGGCTTCTCTTCAGGTGGAGCATTTTTGTCCTTGGCGGTGGTGACGGTCGGCTCATCCGCGGTGTCCGCCTTTTTATCTGCCCCCAGCCAGCTAGCCCCAGCCAAACCTCCCCAGGTTATTACCTGGTTAAGGTCGGCGTACTCGTCCACCAAAATGAGAAGCGCCACGATGGCGACCACCTCCAAGATGATCGTCCCGGCATAAATAGAGAAGGCCCCGATGACCCCACTCGCAATCAGGCTGCCCACCAGCCCACCACTACCACCAGCCACAGAGATGAGAGCCAAGATCATCAAAAATAGTACCACTGCCGCCGTGGTGTGACGCCAGGTTATGGTCGGCAGCTCAGCTGCACGACTTAAAAGCCCATAGGCAATCACCAACAGTCCCAGTATCAGTATCCAGTAGCCGGCACCGATCCCGGCCGAGAGCCACCCGTAAATCGTGGCCCCGACGACTCCCGCTGAGCCGGACGCCGCCAGAGCGAGAAAGCCAGCCACCGCTGCGGCCGTGACGCCACCAATCGCCGAGCGCACCACTCCCGACTGATTGGAAAACGGGTTCCATGTCTTTGTCAGCTTCTTTTTCTGCTTTTTTTTCTTTGCCATAGGCTGCGGGTTCGTTTAAGTATCTAACGTAAAGCAATAATAGCATACGCTCCCTTAAAGCGAACTTGTTGCTTCTCAGCTATCTCTCGGAAGTTAATTTACCAACCCTCCTTCCTTAAAGCGAATACCCCTCTCCTCTCAGAGCTTCGGAAGGCGAGCGTGCATGGTTAGATTTGACTACTGTCAACTCAAGCGAGTTTGAGTCTGAGCATCGGTTCTCGCCGGGAACCGACTGCGTATCTGTGAGGAGAGGGGTAAGAGCGCAGGCTGGCGCCGGCCAGCACGACGTGTACCACTCCAGAGAGCCCTCCTGAGTGTCACATGACAACTGTCCTTTTGTATGTCGCTTTTAGGGACACTCTTTACATTTGATGATGTCTGTTATATAATAAAAGACACTAAAAAAGACAGCGGATGTCGTATAAGACATTATTTAGCTTCCATGATGCAAAATACAAACGACACAACCCAAAATAGCGCTAAAAGTAGCGCTGATAATCAAAACGACAAAAACCCGCGTCTTTCCTATGTCTCCCAGAAAACCGAACGCCTGGCCGGAGCTCTCTACGCCATCACCCGCTCCTTTCCCGACGGCGAGCCGCTGCGGGCCGAGCTGCGGGCCGAGGCGCTCGAGCTTGTTTCCTGTGCCCATGGGCTCCAAAGTGAGGCAGGTAAAGGCAATGCCAGCCTGCATCTGCAGCTGCTTCTTTCTCAGCTCTGCTCACAGCTCTTGGTAGCTCGTGATGGCGGGCTAATCTCGGCCATGAATGTCTCGGTCCTGCGTGATGAGATCCAGCGCTTCTCCGGCGAGCTCGAGGATATCGGCATCACTAGCGGGCTACGCCTTACAGGCGACTACTTCGAGAGCTCTCTGCCGGCAGCCGCCAAGCGCGAATCCAAGCGTAATATAAGCCCTGCCTATTCGTCTTCTGTAGGTGAGCGGGCGCGGGCAGCGGCTACCAGCCAGCCAACCGATAGCTCCAATGCCGTTAGCCGCTCATTATCGCCCAAGGACAAGCGCCGTCAGTCGATTCTCGACCTTTTCGACGAGCGAGATGAGATCACCGTCAATGACGTCACCGATGTCGTCAACGGCTACTCAACCAAGACCATCCAGCGCGACTTGAAGGCCCTGGTTAAAAGCGGCCAGCTCGAGAAGCACGGAAAGCGCCGCTGGAGCTCTTACACCAAAGCCTAGCTACTCCCTTATATACCGGCTCTCGTTGTCGTTTGTAACGAACGCGCATCTGTGCCAAAATAAGGGGAGTCCCCGCTCTTGTTCCTCAACGCGTACATACCGAGAAAAATTGCCGGCGAACGCGTTTTCCACACTCACTACGGCCAGCACCAACCGGCGTGCTACACTCATTAGTGAGTTCTTTCACAACTGAAAAGAGTTGAATGAGTGTTCGAAAACTTTTTATATTGCTTTCAGTAATATAAAAAGTACGATTACACGAATTTATGTCCGAAAATCATATATGATTTTCCTGGACTAGAATGGATCTCTCGAACTATTAAATTGGTCGAAGGGCTCAAGCCCGCACAATGTATAGATTAAGCTAGTGCTTCGACTTGAATGAGCGCCGGACAACTTTTACGAGCTTTGCTCGTCAAAGTACCGTTGTGCGAATTTATGTCTAAGAAATACATGTATTTCTTAGACGGCGGAGATTCCAGTGAACCAGCGTTAACGCTAGAATGGATCATGTCGAACTATTGATCAGTCTACACACTCAAGTGACTACAGAAGAGACGGTAATCACAAAGTGTTGTAGATAACCTTATGAGGATGACCAAAGTGCATGCAAAATTTTCTTTGGTTATCCTCTGGAGGATAATTACCGCGTAAGGGTTCTCTCTTGCGTGACGGGTTGTTGATTCAGCTTACGAACTTCGGTCGGTTATATAAGGAATCAAACTTTGACCCACATCCTAATTACTAATTCACAATCTCGACCCAGCTGGTTTATTCATTATTACTAAATAATTCCAGCTGCTCGAGATAATCCCATTTCTTTCAAGCGTCGATAGGCGCCAACAGAAATGGAAATTGAAACTTATGACTAAAATTAAAAATTCTGTATTCACAAAGTTCGCAACTGGTGTTGTGGCCTTTACCGCAGGACTCTTCATGCTCGGTGGTGCAGCTATTGCACCAGCCTACGCACAGTCAAACTCTGA
>Ga0136591_1000271_pt1 | contig 22994 bp, 32 predicted proteins | sample AntRauMFilla3767_FD_104929 | JGI IMG/M metagenome (GOLD analysis project Ga0136591, IMG submission 104929) | Saline lake microbial communities from Rauer Islands, Antarctica - Metagenome Filla 3 #767 | ecosystem: Environmental > Aquatic > Non-marine Saline and Alkaline > Saline | place...
ACTTGTTCCGATATCACTTGATTGCAAAGCACTGTCAGCAGTATCACCTTGTGCGCTTGTAGCATAATCAGTTGAATTTGTTGTTGAAGCTGATCCCAAATCAGAATTACGTGGAACCTCATTGGGGCCTGTTCCAGTGTCAGCACCCGCAGCCGAACCTACCTCATCAGAAGTTACGATCCCCACCCACGATCCCCAGGAACTTCCGGTGTACTGGCGAGAGAATGGTTTAACGTTGGATCCGGAAGTAATCCTACCGTATACTACCTGTATTTTATCGGTCGATCCTTCTTGGGTTAATGTCTGGCCATACCAACCATCATACCCGCTCGCGGCTGGCTCATTGGTAGCTCCAGCATCCGCCCGAAAGTACCCATCAGGAGCACTATTAATATCGGGTACCTGGACGGCATCGCGGAACCCTCCCTCTGTTATAAAGTCGGATATTTCTTGTGCAGGACGATTCAGTACGGCTTGATCAAGATCTTCGCCATTCGAAATAAAGTTTGGGGTTAAATCTGCCATTTGGTATCAGTCTCCGGTATTGTCAGGTTTCATGTCTATTTATGTCGGAATTTTTAGAAGTATATTCCGACTTCATAACTTTCTTGTTCTATGTCGATGTCGAGCTCATTAAACGTCTCGTATGCGGACTCTTCAAACTCGGATACCAATTGCAGCAGCAGCATCATCAAAACCATGGACATCGCCAAGTCGTCGTGCATTCCACTTTCTGCTTTGAAAGAAACTCCTGACTTAACAAAGAACTTCAGTTCAGTAAGCAGCCGGTCCGACTGGATATGAAACCGATCGGATTCAATCAGATCTTTTAACTTGCCACACCCGTCAGGCTTACTTTTACGGGTCATGGCCAGGCCAAGTTTCTTACCTTCAGGATCAGATACCAGGTGAGCCCGGTCGATCACTGGGTTAGACATGTTATGCAATAGATTGATGACACCAGCACCAGTACCGTTGTTCTCCACGGTGTAGTAAATGTCAGAAGCTCCGAGATCAAATAAAAACTTCATGATCTTAACAATCTCGGCGGCGTACCGTGTTTGGGTCATCAAATTGTTACGGAATTCCCCGATTTGAGTCAGCGTATCAACATCTACGATCTGTATGGCATGGAAGTCCTGCCCAATGCCGTCTGAGACGTCACAGGCAAGCGCGATCGTCTTACCCTTGAGGTTATCCGTCCACAGCCAAAGATCTTCGTTAATGACCTCTAAGGGCTCTCTCGACTTGATAGATTCCAGCTTAGTGGAATTGATGAGGGTTCCCTTATCAGAGATCCACGCGCATTTGAACTCCTGGAGGAATTTGTTTTTAGACATGGTTTTGAGCATGGTCTTTTCGAACTTTGGAGTCCGTCCAGGAATTTCATGGTATTTGACTTCATCGTAGACGAATGAGCTGGACTTATTTACGGCATCAATCCATAGCCGGGCATACACCCCAGTCGTGCCGTTGGGGGTTGATACGATCAGAACTCTAGTGGTGGAATCCTCACCAGCAGCCATGATGGACGGAAAAAGTGAGTTAAAAAATTCTTCGGCGATGCCCGGCTTAACGTGTGACAACTCATCGATCATTACAAAGTCGAGGGTCAGTCCACGAAAAGTGTTCTCTTTTGTTACCTGGAAGATTACAGAGCTTCCATTGGAGAATCGGGTACCGTATTGATTATATTCGCGAACAGCCGGTTTCATCCACCAGACAAGGTTCTCGTAGGCATATCTAAAACGTGAAGAGAGATCCTTAAGGTTAGGTTGGAGTGTATATGAGGTGACCCCCGCTTTGAAGTTCTTAAAGAAAATCATCTGGTGCAAAATGTATAGGATAGCCATCTGGGACTTACCCGACTGCCGACCTGCCGTGACGATAACGTGGTTGTGGTTCTCTATTTTCTTGATGATTCTTGATTGGTAGGTGCGGGGATTGAACAAACATTCGCCTTGCTGACCTTGAACCCATGCGTAAGTTTTTGCCCAATAATTAAAATCGAGAGCGCATTTAATGAACTCTTTATGCTGTTCATCAGTGAGCTCTTCGATATCATTTGGTTTCTTGATAACCTTATCGGCAAAATATTCATTACTCATGGGTTACGCAACTAGGGTATCGATGGTTCCGTATATTGTGAAATGGATAGTTGTACTGCCGCTTCCTCGATATAAAACCAGCGTGTCGGCGTCGGAGATAGCGAATGACGTGCTTCCAGCAGTCGTACCCTCCTGCGACAACTGCACTCCAACGATCGAATTGAAAAATGGATTGATGTTCAATGTTCCGGAAGCACCAGACACAACAGACGTCCCGATTACACACCCAATTCCATAAGGCGTGGTGATGTATCGGACGCCGCCGTCAAGCGTTACATCGAACGCATTGACTGCCGAAAATAACCGATCAAGGTTATCTTCTATACTGTCGGCAAGGTCTTTTTCGGTGGCTTCCTCTACCGCGTCTGCGGTTACGATGTAGTCGATTGCGCTTTTCACTGCATTAGTCATTAGACGGGTTCCTCAAAGCTGAGCGACCAGGTTACGTTCACGGACACGAGACGAGAAATTGAGCGAATACTGAAACGCCGGTATGCGATCGGGTCATTTAAGAAATTGTAGAGTGCCACTGAGGTGTATCTAACATCAACTTCTCCTGGGTATTGATCCAAGATTTCATTACCATCGAGTAAAGTAGAAAACTCGACGGTTTCGAAATTGGGGTAGGTTGCTTGTAGCGCGGGTCGACTTATCGTAAACACTTCATCCTGAGTAGCAGAATCAAAGTCCAACTGGGCATCTTCTGGAACAAAAATTGAAAATGATCCGGGGTCACCAAAGTCGTTACCAAAACGCAAGTTCTCAACACAATAGTTGGTTGTTACGTCACCTATGCCACGAACTACAGAAGTCTTTCCTAGATCGAGAAATAGGTTCTTATCTTCGAATAGGTCAATGACCGCGCCGGTTTCTTTGTTAATGGTTTCGATTTTAAGGTGTCCATGCAATCGATCGAGTGTGTTTTTCATTGTTAGTTTAACCTTTGTTTGACCTATCTATTTATCATAATACATATGCTTCATATCTGACATCTGCCGAGAACGCAGAACCGACTGTACCGGTAATGTCAAAACGCATTCCATGGAATGCTTCGTCTGCCGCTGGTGCAATAAGAACGTCCGTGTAAGTAGTGCTTGCATTCAATGTCTGAAAGCTGGAATAGGTTTGGATGCCATCGCGCAATGATACTGTTTGAACGTCAATAGTGACGCCAGCAGGCACAGATATGGTGAGATATGTTTTAGCTCGAATCGTGTATTCTCTACTAAGGCCCGTATCACCAGTCTCAAAAAACACCCGGATATTTTCTTCTGTGTCAATGTCGACTGCCGAAAGTATCTGCTGTGTTGGGCTTATGACGACTTGAGATAGTGCAGTATATGCACTATACGGGTGACTATATGGTCCTATTTTGAACCCAGAGTCGCCTATGTCGATTGTAACCGGGACAGTCTCATCGTAAGTAGACCATACCTCATCGACTAGATCTTCAAATACGTAAGGAGCGTTTGTCCATACTTCGTTATAATCAAAGTCGTATATTGGAAAAACTTGATCGATATCGCGCTGTACAGAAATAAGGATAACCCGAACTTGTACTGGTCTGCCCTGTTCAAAAAGAAGATAGTCGATCAGTTCCTGGGCGATCTGGAATCGTTCACCGTCGGTGTAGGAGTACGCGATACCCGTTTCGGGATCCACGTAGTCTTCAGTGAATAGACGATAGTCATCTTCTGTTACTCTCAGAACGATGTATGGAGTGGATGCCACATAGGGATCGCCTGGCTCTGTCCGAAAATTCGGATAACTTTCTCCCTGGATAGGAATTTGCTGGTAGGTGAATAGGGTCGGATCTCCAGTAGTAAAATCGTCTTCATCAAAATAATCACGACCAAAGAAAAATGTTCCTTCATCGACATCAACAACATTACCATACACAAATTTTGTAAAAGTTATAGAGTCGAGATCAGCTCGGGTAAGTTCTCCGTAACTGATGCTTCCATCATAAACATACTCACCGTTATATCTGATACTTTCTTTACCTTGGAGTAAATCGTCGGGGTTTTTAACCCATGCATACTGAAGATCAACGTTCCAACCGATTATTTTAAAGATCCATTTTAGTGTATCTGGAGTACCATTTTTCTTGTAGATGTTAACGATATCACGAACAACCGTGCGGCGAGTTTCTTCGTTGAGGTTACGGGGGAAATCGATACCAAAACTGCTACCAAGTGTATCAATCCTACTTAAAGGAGCGTCAGCCCAATTAAGATACCCAGACATCGCTCGGATAGTAGTTCGCATCTCATCGAACATTTCTCCCGCAGTCTGTACGTAACCGTCGATCGGGGCACCCGTGTCTCGTTGAAACTCGGGCAGTTTCAACTTCATGATTTCCGGCAGGAAGTATTGGATACTTTCATAGGCATCAGCCTGCGCTGAGGTCCAGGAGTTGGGTAAGCTATAAGTGTTTACTGACACGTAATATCTCCCCTTAAACCAAAGTTATCGTGGATAATTTAAGATCACCAACGTTCAGATAATCAGTCCTGGCATCAATGACATCAATGGCGGTGTCTTCGTTTGAAGTAAAATTATCAAAAATGTTTTGTTTAAATTTTATGAAGTAATTACCAGCCGCAACAACAGGAACTCCTATCTCCCCGGTAACGTAGTTGATGGTGCCGGATTGATTGGACCCAATAGAATCAACCAACAAACCACTACCATCATCTTCGTAGTACACGGTTCCAGCATCATCCACTATGGACAAGCTTCCAGGCACAAACAGATCTGTTTGTGATATATTTATGAATGTGCTTGGAGGTATGATGATCACATAGTCGATTGACGTGATTCCACTCAAATCACCACCAGAGACATCAACTGCAAAAGTTTTAGTTCGATCGAATGATTTTATCTTCATCGAAGTACCATTCAATGTAATATTGAATGCGGCTGATAAAAATATTTTGTCTCGCATCTTCGCGACGATGCTGGTTGGAGTGTCGGAGTCTGCAATTACCGAGTATTGAGTTCCATCGACGTCCACAACGAATTCTTCGGTGTCGTTAATTGTCGCACCAGAATCTACCGAAACAGTAACAACATTCGTGGTGAATGGAGACTCTATGGCGTAATAACCATCTATCTCGATGTTCATGAAATCGATGATACGGTAAGTGATACCATTACGAGTGATTCGAGCACGATAAAATTCGTCTATTATGTCTGATTTTTGAACTTCACTGCCAATAGATCCAGTCTGGACCCCTATCAGCCGAGTCATCTCTCTACGAATCACGTCATGCAGTTCACTATCAGAAATCTGGAGATTGGGGTGTCTCCTGAACTGAATGTCGTATCCAAGTTTAATGATGTTAGCCGGTTTAAACACCATATGAACCGTAACACCCGCAATACGATACATGTAATTGCGGAGCTCGGTTGTTTCGGATGGGGATAACGGCATTCCGTCCAGTGTCAGATAGCTGATATAGACGTTGTTAGCATTATATAAGAAAGTTCCGACTTCCTGTTCTCCGAAAACTTCCGCGTCGATAATTCCACCAATCCCTGCCTGTAATACCCAGAATCTATAGTCCTCCCTAGAGACAGCGCGGTTGTTAGTTCTGATATATGAAGTAGCATTGAGTCGAATACTTTCTACTGTCTCTGGCTCGAATGAATTGGTGATGTTGCTGTTATTCGTTATTCTATAGATATACTCATTGGCCGGGATAACGGCAACATCATCCGTAACAGTGGTAGTGTCTAATGTGAAATTCAAAGTGTTTACGATTTCAATTTGAGTTGCTTGAGTTTCAATTGCGCGCACAGTAATGGGTGATGTAGGAATCGTTCCAGATACAGCATCACCAAAAATAACCCGCATCCCCGATATCGGGTAGCGCAAATCGTAATATCGCTCTCCGCTTTCAGCAAAGGATACTGCGCCGATGGCAGCAAGATCGGCGGATCCAAAAATAACATCAGTATATTCTTCTGTTCCCTCAAAGACCCTGAAAAACTTATCATCGAGGTAACGGAAATCTTCGATTGTTACAAACCGTTCTAGGGCAAGCTCACTCTCGGGATCGGCGGGATCAAAAACGTATTCGACGATGGTTCCTTGAACCACTTCAATTTCGATAGAAGTCTGGGGCGGCTTTATTTCTGCTTGAGCTAATGTTATAAATTCTATGCCATCATAAAACATCGACGTTTCTTGCGGTATGATTACATTACCATCAGGAACTACCGCATCCCCGTTACTGTCAACCAATTCAAACAGAACCGTACCTCGGGCTCCTATAGCTCTTCGTGGCCGATACCCAAATTCAGATGCCCTGGCAATTACAGAGGTATCCAGTCTGGCGGTATCAATGTACATTTCTTGAGACCTGCGCTCCAGCATATAGTGTAGCTGATCTGCGGTATCCGCCAACAATTGAATGAGCTCCTGGCCGGTAGTGGAAGCGTAAGCATTGCCCCACCCGTTCTTATCTTTAAGAAGTTCAGTTGCTCGTTCAACCAGTGCATTATAATCGTATTTGGTATAGTCTGTCATTCTGAAATCCTTCCGTCGAGGAATGTTATTATTTCTTCATAAGAAAGTGATCCGTCTTCTTGAAACTTGATGGACACTTCGAAATAGTTTTCGTTGGTAAAGGGAGTGACGTCAACCCGCAAACTTTTTATTCTGTTGTCGTATTGCGATATGGCGCTGGAGATAATACGTTTCACCTCTTCAGCCGTCTCTGTGTTGACTGGCTTATGTATGATCTTGAACAAGTCACTTCCTATCTGAGTTCGAACACGAGAAAATTTCATCGTCGAGAGAATGTTTCGGATAGATTGACTCAGAGCATCTATACCTTTCAGCTTCAAAACTCCGCCCGTAGAATCAAGGCGAAGAAGTGGATCCATGTCGGACCATTGTCTGTTTCGTATTAATCTGCTCATTGGATTCCTATTTTGTTAGTATTTAGCCGTTCAGCCCGTCGTACTTTTTACGAGTTAGGGTAGCCAGGTCGGTGATTGTCTCTGCGGACTTTATAGCACGATAGACCTGGTAGTTAACCCCGAATGATCTGTTGAGAATGACGTCCACCGAACCTATAACTTCTCCCACATACCCAGTTCTTGCTGACGCTGACCCTATGATGGTTTCGATCTCGGTCTTACGGTTCTTAAATACGTTGATGTTATTCGACACATAATTGAAGAATGAGTTCAGTGCTGATTGATTGTATGTAGGGATGGTGCCATCAAACACAGGGGTACCAGAAAGTACCGAGTTATGATAACTGATGGCATTATTCATCAACGTTTTAAATTGATTGACGACCCCCTCGAACTGAGTCGCGTCATTGTCATTTGCACTACTGATCGTGTCAGAAAAACCACTGACGTCGGAAAGAATAAGATCAAGTAACGGGCCTAAGTTGTTGGTGTACTCGGCAATCACGTCGGTGACTGAGTTGTAGGTACACGGTTCGACCCCTGTTGTTCCATCGGTGTCCAAAAAAACTACCTTGTCATCTCCCGAATTCAACGAATAGCTAGTTCTCGGAGGATCATCAACGGGCCAATCAATAGATGAGATGGTTATCGCCTGGAGGTTATCGATGTATGAATCTGTCAATAGGACAAATGGCAGAACTTCTAAATTTGGATCGGCAACCGAACTAATTTCAGTGATTAACTTGTTCTCCCATCGGAACTGCGGAGATACTACCCATCGATTAGAATTATTAATCGAAAACTTTCGGTTGGTGACATCTATGGTATCAAAGTCCGTTGGCCAAGTTGATTCGTCCGCATTCAGCGCCGGGAAAAATGGACTCGCTTCGATGTTACTGGCATAGGGTGTTTTAGATGCGGATCGGATATTGGGATCGGAAGACAATAGAACATCATCAACCGGAATAGTACCATCAACCACATCCCCTGCGATGGTTATGAAGTCGGCGTCTCCCAAAATCATCATAGAAGAAACCCAGGCATCCACTTGCGAACTGTTGTCCAAATCCACCGCCTGGAACGGATTCCACGTCGGGTCTTGCGTGAGACCTTCGACACCCACTTCAATATAACCAATGTTGTCCCCAGCAGACATCAAACCGAACTGCTGTCCGATCGTAAAGACTTCGGCGAATGGTGTGTCGAAGGTCACTCTGTCATGAGCGACACCACTGACGGTGACTTGGGATAATGTATAATCGGGGGTGGTTTGATCAGCCTGATCCCTAAGAAACAATCCGATGGCAAAACGACCCGCCAATTCGCCCTGGTCAGTGGCAATTAAATACATGGAGTTACTGTCAAAGGTGATGGGAATGCCGTCGTCATCAAAGCAATAGAAGATAAAGCTGTCGTTGGTTGGAAACGAAAATGCCTCGGAGTTCCCGGTCCAGTCCGACGGGGGGTTAATGTTATAGGGGTTCAGCCTGGAGGTGGATCCTTCAATGATGAGAGCCCGCTGCCGACCATACCGTTTTATATAATCGTAGTATGGGAGAGTTAACCCATCCACACGAGTTCCATCATTGAGGATCTCATACAATATCGCCGCTTTTTGAGCAATACGGATCCTCGACTTCTTTACCGTAGAGGGTAATAGCCGTAGGTTCTCTTCGATTTTGTCTAGTTCGATCTGTAGCTGGCTCAACGGGAGACCTCCATGGGTGCGTGTATTTATGTTAAGTTAATGGTCCTATTTGTGGTACAGGGGGAGATCCGACACCAGAACCGATACATAGGGTGGCCTTACTGAAGTTGACGATGGCCGCAGCTTCTTTCTGAGCTGCCTCGGATGGGTTGGTTGTTATCAGGGAGTAAATATCAGTCAAATCCGCCATGAGTCCACCCAGGCCAAGAGGAATACATGGGCCTGCACCGTAAGCACCCCCGGAGACGATGACACCTGCCAGGGCGCTGTTGAGAGCGGTCGCTATGACGATTGCAGTAGGCAGTGAGGACATCTGATTAAGCCCCCAGGCATCGGCGCACGCCTGCTGAATGATGGATCGGACAGGAGCCGCCGTCACTGATCCGGCACCGGGCGCAATAGCAGACTCCCACAGCGATACGATCGCACTGGCATATAGATTTGCTGAATCTGAAGGAGAACGATTCTCATTATCGTATATGTCCACCAGGTCGGCTTGTAAGGAATTAGGTATCATTGGCATATTGACTGTATTTATACATTCATGTATTATGACTAAAATTTTTGGAGGTCGGATATTGATAGAGTTCAACTATATTGACGCAGTAGAGCATGACGGAGATATGATCATCTGGACCCGAGACACAAACGGGGAGATGGCGGTTGAGAACTTACCGGCTACCGACTTCTATTACTTGTTCATGCCTGACAACACGGGAGAGGGAGAGTACTTTAACCTGCACGGCAATCGAATGAAGAAGGTAAACTTCGAGAATCGTCATGAAATGAAAGAGTTCGCTACGTTCCGTAATGGTATATGTGAATCGGATGTACCCCCCAACTATAAAGCGATACAGGATTTGTTCATGGACTGCCGGGATGACATCCCAATGAACTTCGGCCTGTACGATATCGAGGTTGACTTTGATCTCGGGGATGGCCTGGGGTATCCAACTCCAGAAAATCCTCATGGGGAGGTTAATTTTGTGTCACTGTATGACAGAACACTCAATGAGTACAAGATGTTCATCCCCGAACGATACAAGGGAACGATAGCACTGGATGATTCTGAGTGTCCGGTTACTATCTATTGGCATGAGGATGAGCTTGAGCTGTTCATCAATTTCAAAGATCACCTGGAACATATCGACATATTCACTGCATGGTTCGGTAACGGGTTCGACTTACCCTATATGATGGCTCGTGCTTTTAAGATTATGGCGAAAAAGGATGCGATCTCCTGGTTCTGTCGGGATAATATCCCGGCCCGTAAGCGAGAGTACGTCAATGAATATAAACAGGACGCTGTATCGTGGACCTTGTTCGGAAGACATCATGTTGATATGATGGAGCTCTACAAAAAATTCATCCCCGGCGAGAAGTCTTCTTTCAGTTTGGATGCTGTGTGTGAAATAGAAGGAGTCGGCAAGAAGATTATGTACGATGATGACGGTGACTTGGGTGAATTGTTAAAAGCAAACCCACAAAAGTTCGCGGAGTATTCGTTGCATGATACGCGGCTCCTGAAAAAACTAGACGACAAGTTGAAGATCATGGACCTGGCGGTTCTGATCTCAAGGATGGCGAGTGTGCGAGTAGCTGACATTGTTGGTTCAGTAAAACCCATTGACCATAAAATGATTAAGTTCTGCCGCAAGAAAGGTAACTATGTACTTCCGGACAAGACCCCCCACGACAAAGAAAAGTTTCCGGGTGCTATCGTGTATGACAGTATCGTCGGACGGTACGGCTGGACATTATCTATCGACCTAACAGCACTGTATCCATCCGTAATGATCATGCTTGGTCTGTCGCCAGAAACATACATCTTCCAGTGTAAGCATGGGTATGAGGACTACTTAAGAGTAATGACCGGCAGTGACACTGAGATCGAAGTTCGGGATATCCTTACGGGGGATGCGTTATTCTGTAGCGGTGGAGATCTGCTGCAAGTGATTCGTGAAGAAGGGTACACGATATCAGCCAACGGAAGTGTGTTTAATGGGTCGTTTGGTATCCTTTCAGAGTTCGTCCAAGAAATCTTTATGGAACGTAAAAAGAACAAAAAACTGTCTGCGGACTATGCCAAAGCGGGCGACAACGAACTTCATGTGATTCATGATTTGGTTCAGAAAGTATTGAAGATTTTTGCCAACTCCGTATACGGTGCAACCAGTAATGTGAACTTCAGGCTATTTGACCTTGACTTAGCAAAATCGATTACGCTAACTGGGCAAATGGTTAGTAAGCATCAAGCTTATAAAGCCAATGCACTACTCGAAGAATACTTGGAGATGATCGAAAATGAGTAATGAGAAACCAGCAGATCTAAACTTCAAAGATTTCTACACTCCCAACGTCATTAGTTTGTTCGACTACACCACCGGTAAGTTTATTCAGACGAAGCTGGACTATATCGTGGCTGGTGATACAGACAGTGCGTACTGCAAGATACCCGATAAGATTGTCGAATATTTTGATTCGGATGTCGGAGATCTCGTTGATTTTTCTGATATGATTGGCAGAGAAACGAATGACACATTCCCCGAGTTTTGCCGGTTGGCATTCAATTGTCCGGACTCACGTAAAGACGTAATCGCGACTGATCGTGAAGTAGTATCCAACAAGTCACTGTTCATGACCAAGAAGCGATACATCATGCACGTAGTAGACAATGAGGGTGTACGCAAAGATAAATGGAAGATCTCTGGGTTGGAAGTTAAGAAATCGGATACCCCTCCTGCTGTTAAGAAGTTCCTGTATGATCTACTTATCCACCTGGTGGAAGGGGACGACATCTCCAACATAGAGAAACGCATTGACGCCTTTAAGGAAGAATACTTCACACTCCCCATTCAAGAGATAGGCGTTCCAAAACCAGCAAAGACTTTATACAAATACCAGAAAGCAATTGGAGCATCCGGAGGTAAGATGAAAGGGGTTCCCTATCACGTAAAAGGTGCTATAAATTACAACAAACTGTGTGGAAAAAAAGATAAGATTATCCTCCCAGGAGAGAAGTTTTATTTGAGTTACACCAAGAACCCGGAGTTCAATTTGATCGGCATACCTATTGACAGTCAGAATGATCCGGAGTGGTGGGGGGATGTTGTGATTGATTACGAGAAAATGTGGAGTCGCGCCTATAAAAAGATCTATGCGTACCTTGATTCTGTTGATCTTACGCCGACTGGACGCAGAAAAACCAGAGCAAAAGAGCTCATGGGAGTTTAAACCCGTTGACTCAGACGCCCTCATACAGTAGAATGGATATCTAACAAACAGGAGAAAACCATGAACCAGAAACGAGTTAAAGCAATGCGTGGGGTTATATCAGCCTTGTCCGAATCATCAAAAGATAACGACGGGAACTACCGTCTGACAAAACGTTCAGAGTACACGCGAGACCACAAAGGAGTCACCCGGTTGGCCGATACGTGCGAGCGACACTATTACCAAAAAATGAAGAAAGAGTTTCGACGGATATAGGAGATAGATATGCCAACCATTCCAACCACTACCATTATTTTCAATGGCCCCCCTAGCGCCGGAAAAGATATGGTGGTTAATAAATTGCATGATCATTTCGGTGAAGGGATTATTGCAAGACACCAGTTCAAGAAGCAGTTGTTCGTTGCAACGTGCGATCACTACAATTTACGTATGAATGATTTCATGTCATGTTACTCGGAGAAGGAGAAGAATAATCCACGCGAATCGCTTGGAGGGTTATCCCCGCGACAGGCCATGATAAAGGTATCCGAAGATATACTTAAGCCACTCTATGGCGAGGATTACTTTGGACAGATGGCGGCACAAGAGATCGCCGAGAACCGAGTCAATTTGTTCAGTGATGGTGGTTTCCTGGAGGAAATAAAACCAATCGACATAGTATCCGACAATTTACTTATCGTTCAGTTGTATCGAAAGGGATGTACTTTTGAAAACGATTCTCGATCGTATATCGGAAAACCTGAAAAGTACTATGGGTGGGGTGATCCTAAAGATTATCAGTATGAGCGACGGGTGCTAACCACAACCTACCAATCAATAGCGTATTTGAACAATGGAAGGATAAAAGACTTCTATGAGTTCGCTAAGTCATTGGTTGCGTTCTATGCGGATGGAAATGCGGCATATGGAACGACTTAGACTGGCGATCGACATTGATGACACGATCATCCATCATCCGGCGATACGATCCATGCAACCCGCCGACATTGGTCCGTATTTTGATCGTGTAGATTTCTACGACGATCTTACTATGAGCACCCTAAATGTTGCGATCCTGGCGATGTTACAGGCCAAGTTCGATATATATTTCGTGACGAAGTGTTTTCTATCTCATCTGGACAGTAAGAAAAACTTCATCGACAGATCCATGAAGACCCGGTATCGATTGAAGGGGGATGATGATCCATGGGCGATACCTTACACGTTCGTCGATTTTGGGATTGACTATGAAAGCAGTTACGATAAGTCGAATGGTATAGTGCCTGGTCATGATACTGGAAAGGGTACATTGGCATGGGCGGATTACTTCGTTGATGATTCGAAGAAAAACTTACTCGCCAGTAGTGTTGAAAATCTGTATCTAATCAAGTATGATTGTCCGTCGTCAGGACATTGGAATGATGGCGACGATGGTCGGGATTTTCATGTGGTTCGTGATATGTCGTCGATGTATCAGCATATCTGTACGTAAAAATGTTGACAGAGCGTAACGGGAGTGTATACTATATCGTGTTAATTAAGGGGGGAACCTACTATGGATCTTTTACGATTCAAACACGTACTTGAAATACTGAAGGGTCTAGGTGCCGCAGAATGTGGTATTGAGACCGATGAAGAAAACCGAACCGTGGTTCGTGCAATAAGTGGAGACGGTAACTGTATCGGGGTCTATTGCGACATTGAGCATCTGGGCCATCCGTACAACGCAGGGATTGGCATCCAGTCGATTGCTGGTGTGCTGAGCCGGGTTGATTTGTTCTCTGATTTGGGGAGGGTGAAGGTTGATTTCGGAATCCGGGACGACTTCGTTTATTCCATCGGCCTGAAGCACGGTCGACGTAAGGCAGAGATAAGAACAACCTCGGTCACTTCCTGTTCTGTACCAGTAAAGATTCCGGAGTTCGACCCGGCGATCTCATTAGAGCTGACTCAGGAGTTCGTGCAACATTTGCACAAAGCTCATCAGTCGGTGAAAAATTCTTTGAGTGACAATGATTGCACGTTAACTTTGCGGGGATCGAATGGTGAGGATTTCGAAATAGAAATCCAGAAAGGAAAACACGATACCGTTGTGGAGCCTGTCCAGGTTACGTTCACGAACAACCCCTATACCGGTGAAACCGTATTCCCATCAGAATCCTTCATGCGGGTGCTGAAGCAGGCATCCATGTGGTCAAAGGATAAGTCCGCGATCGTTCAGATTGATTGCGAAGGTCACGCAACGGTGCAAGTAGGCGAATTATCTGTTATTGTAATTTCTGATTACCATAGCTTGGAAGAAGAAGAAATCTACGCCTAAATACTCAACTGTCTTCTAATGGACAGTACTACGAACTACTACTTAAGTTTACATAGAGGTAATACAACATGGCACTATCACGCGCAAAGATGAAGAAAGAACTACTTGAGAAAAACTTCGAAGACGCTGAAAATACAGGCGGACGCGAAGATGATATTCGAATCCTCCCTTACTACAAACTGAAAACTGGCGAGAAACTTCGCGTCATTTTCCAACCTGACGAAGATGGCAACCTTTTCCGCTACTTCAAAAAGCACGGCCCTAACCTTAAGATGCCAGGTGCAGGTACTATAGACTGTATCTACCATTCCAGTGGTGTTGAATGTCCGGCCTGCAAGAAAGGCTTCGCATTGATGAATGATGTGAGTAAGGACGAAGGTAAGCGGTGGATGGCAAAAGACTACTACGTGGCACAGTGCGTCGTTGTTGATGCGCCATTTGAACTGCCAGAGCGCCCAGAAGATCATCCTGCTCGTGACAACGAAATGTGGATCGTTTACCTGCCGTATAAGGTATATGAAAAGATCAAATCTGACTATCGCGAAGGATTGGTTGACGATCCGTTTGGCGAAGTGTTTGTATTCAAGAAGACTGAAAACAAAGGCGGTCAGGCTTCATACGACAACAGTTTCTTCGAGCGCAATACCGAAGCGCAACTCGCTGAGATGTTCGATGCTTTTGAAGATGCACAGGTTGACCCTTATGTTCTGGACGGTGGGATCATTCCTGACCCGGCCACAACCGAAGAAGTTGAAGAATGGGTGGCTAAGGTCGAGAAGATGCAAGAAAAAGCTTCTGCATCAAAAAGTGACCAGAGTGGTGGAGCATCCGGCAACGATAAGTTGCGAACCAGTGTGGGCGATCGACTAAAACAGCAAAAAGTTGACGAAACGGATAAGGTCGATGATAATGACTCTTCCGACGACGACGACGACGACTCTTCTGAAGGCAGTGAAAATAGTGAACCACAAGAAGATAAGTCTCCGCGTGAACGGTTAGGTCGCAGTAGTCTACGTGACCGTATCAAGCGGTAATCACAACCAACCATAAGGCATAAGGATATGCCTTCCATCATTCATAAAGGAAAAACTTTTACTTAAAGGTAAATTTTATGTCACATGTATTCTATCGCCATTTTCGTATGGCAAAATTCATAAAGAACCATGGCATCATCGTAGCTCCAACCGGGGGGATCACTCTTCGGTGCGAACGTCTGGACGAAAAAACCGATGTGCCAGATCAACCCCACCACTATCAAGTATCTTTTGCGCTGGTGAATCAGAAAGATCTCTACTGCAAGAAGACTGGACGAGATATTGCCGATAAACGCGAACATGCGTTTGAACTCAACACCTCCCCAGGAGAAGGAATCAATGATGCGTTTGTTCGGGTGCTTGGAGATGAAAGTACGGATTTTCCGCTGAAGCGTCGTTTAAGCAAGAAGGTACGAGAACTCATTCGGTCTAATTTGGTGGCTAAGGCCGACGAACTCACTTGGGCGATATAGTCAACCCATACCATCAATATTCAACTTTTACAGGGATGGGTTCACCCCCATCCTTTTTCTCATTAAGGTGATATCAATATGTCCAAATTTAGGTTAATGAAAACCTCTGCTATAGGGGATGTTTTACTGACTCTCGTAATCTACGACGATATGTCTTCTATCCGAGTATCATTTTTTTTGAATGACGATAATGGTGATACCTTGATCGAATCTCATATTGTCATACGGGAAGACAATCACGAAGAAATAGTCACTAAACGGTTCAATGAGCTCGATACCGATGAGCTAGAAACTCTGGTCTCTAGTCTGATAGAATCTATCGAACAAGCCACTGAACAAGAATTGGAAGAAGGTGCTTTTTCAGTCGAAACAGAATTCTACGACAATGAAGAAACACCACGATCCAAAGTAGTTCATTAAGGAGATTTTATACATGTTTGGTATTGATTCGGAAATGGTTCAGATGGCTCTTCAGAATGAAATCGTTTTGGGGATGCTCATGTTATCTGTATTGGGTACCTTTATGTATCTGATCCGGGGAATCTTCTCGGGGATCTTCAATATAGCAAAACGGCAATTGACGGTGAATACCACCGTATCCAACCAGGACAATGTGACGTTTACTAACTTAACTCGGTGGCTATCCGAGGTACCTGGGTTAACCAACCGTCTACGCACGTTTCGAGTGGGGATGATTCATGATGATGACGCTGAAGCCGAGTACTACGTATACCCAGGGGTAGGCAAACATTTCTTCTTCTACAATCGTCACCCCTACATGGTCCACCTGGAGTTACAAACCGAAAAGAACCAGATCAAAGAGATCTTTACTCTCAGTACACTCGGACGATCCAACGAGCACCTGGCCGAAATCATCAATAGCTTCAGTCGGATCGATCATGAGAATGTTGTCAAAATATTCTCATTCAATTATGGGTGGAGTATAGCCTCGAAGCGTAAGCTAAGAGCATGGGATAGTGTATTCTACAATGACCGTAAGAATGAAGATATGCTTAATGATATCAGAACTTTCATATCCAGTGAAGACTGGTATACGAAACACGGCATTCCATACCATAGAGGGTATCTGCTTGAAGGTGATCCCGGTACCGGGAAGACCAGTTTGATCCATGCCCTGGCGTCTGAGTTGGATTATGATGTTTTCATGGTGGACCTCAACGCCTTGCATGATGCGGATGATCTGCTTGATGCAATACGAACAGCACCTAAGAAGGGGTTGGTGGTTATTGAAGATATCGATTCGTTTAGTGTGTCGCGTGACCGTAAGGAGCAGGATAAAAAAGAAGAATCTATTATTCCACCAAAGTTCAACCTAAGCAGCCTTCTCAATTCGTTGGACGGTTTGTGTAGTGTTGAAGGAAGGATTATTGTAATGACCACTAATCACCCGGAGAAACTGGATCCGGCATTGATCCGGCCAGGTAGGGTAGATAAGCGGGTGGCCATTGGGTTGCCGAACCAGTACACCATTGAACGCATGTATCGTCACTTCATTCCAACCGGTGAAGGGGTTGATGCGTTTGTTCGGAAGCACCACGGAAGCAGTACATCAGAAATCCAGGGTGCTTTATTCGACATCTGTACTAAATAGTGGGCTGACTTTTAAGGATATTTCATGTTTTCTATAGTAGATAAGATAAAACAAAAATTACAAGAGTCTTCCCTCTCTCGTATTCAAGATGCATCCGAACGGTATTCCGTTGGCGCTATTAGTGGTTACCGTGGCACCCGCACCCGAAGCGAGAACCAAGCATGGAATCGTAAGATTATGATTGATCTCAAACGACGAGGGTTTGGCGTGACTTCGGTACAGGGCGGGTTTATTGAGAACTATGGCACCCCCGATGCCCAGGAGGTCGACGAATCGAGCTTCTTTGTTGCGAACATTGATGTAGAAGGTGATGACGGCGGTGAACTGGAGGCTGCTTTAATTTACTGGGGGCGTGCCAGCGACCAAGATTCCATTATGTCCAAACCTTACGGCGAACAGGCAAAACTCATTGGGACCACAAAGCGGCCCGAGGCCGACCCATCGTACAACCGAGAACAGATCGTGGGTACATTCACCGGCGGTAAGGTAGGTGAGTTCCTATCGCGTATAAGAGGACGGCCATTCGTCTTTGATTAAGAGTGGAGACCACCAGACAGGATATCACCGGCACTCAGTGTTTTCGGGGATCCTGATCCGGTGTAGCTCACCTTAACGTCGTCATTAATACTGGCATACTTCCCACCTACCCCATTATTAACCAAGTGATTCACCCCACTTTCAATAGCGTCGTTTACTCTATTGGTAGGGGCATAGGCTTGAACCGAGTAGTGGTTCCTGTATTTTCGAATACGAATCCATCCCTGACGCATCAGGTTAACCATAATCTCTTCCCTGGCATCGCCCTCCTGATTTACTTTCTCTCCATACCGTTCGTAGGTTTGGTCGATCGTTTGACGGGTCATGCCGAATAGGTTGGGTTGCTTGATTACCATCCCAATATGCAGATCCCTGCCTGCGTCATGGAATTGCTCTTGCGGGGATACCCAGAAAGCACCGTCCAGAAGATATGGTTTGGATGCTTCGATTAGTTCTTGTAATTTCATGTGGAGTCCTTTATAATCAACGCTACTATTTACCCAAATAAAGGAAACATCGGATATGACCGCGATCAAATACACCATAAACGCACTTTTCGTTCACGCATTATTTATATGGTCCGGTATCTGGCTGCTTCATATCGAGTACACTGGATGGCTGATCCCTGTATATTTCGTGGTCTGGTGGGCTATTATACTCATTAATTTAATTGTGATAAACCTGTCGAGAGATGCCGAGGTGATAGAGAAAATGGCGGATATTCTATTAGAGTCCGCTAGTCAAGGAAAATACAGCCCACTGTTTACGACACGTATTATGCCGCTGATAATGATTGTGAGCTCGGCTGGGATGTTATACGTTGGTGCGGTGGTTACTGGGTGGTTCTTTTTTGCGATGGCTTTTCTGTACACCACAGTTGTTGTTAAAAAAGCAACAACTCGGGCTCAAGAAAAGTATGACGCCACTCAGCCGAAGTAAACACCGATAGCATCTTCGTCGCCATATTGCATATCCATTATGGCTTCTTCCAATTCTCGCTTCTCTTCTTTCCCTTCAGTAACCAGGTCATTGCCGTCTATCTGAGTCTCTCCAGTTGGTGAGGCCAGCGACCCAAACTTCCGATACGCTCTGCCCAGGATACACTTAGCTTCTGCCAGGGTGTATTTAAAGACCCACAGATCGTCGTAGAGCGATTCGTCCGCTGGGGTGTGATAGCAGTCGAGTAAGTACACTCCGTCCTGCTGGGGGGCTTTGAGGAACTTTACGGAGTTCTTCCGGCGGTTATGCACCCACTCTGATTCATAAACCGTGTATTGGCGGATAGTATCCTGCATTTGTTTGGTGAGATCATAGATAATCCACATGGAATTGCTACTGCCCGTATCCGGACTGAACATCTGGTTGTACGCAGAGAGTACGAAAGGATCACTGTACCCATTACCTCCCAGGCCATTTGAACGAAGCACCGCAGATATCGATAGGATCTCCGGATCGCCTGAAGGCATAGTCAGCGTATATTCCAAAGTTCCGGCAGTAACAGCCAAGCTGTAGAAGTCTCGTTCCTGGTTAGCGTTGCCGAGCTGTAGATAGGTCTGCTTGGCCAGCTTATAAGCGACATCCATATCCTCTACCCCCAGTTCGACATCAACCAACCCGCCACTGAGTGAGGCAATGATTCGATCGAAGAATTCGTTTTTAGTTACTGCCATTAGTGGGCTCCTGATTAAGTATCTCTTCGTTGGTATTTATCTCTATACGATCATCGCTACTATGACTCCATAAATCAATACCGGCTGACGCCAGCACACCTGCCACAATTAATACCGCTATGCGATTAATAATAATATTCCATATGAATTTAAGTAGTTTTTCCAGATCCTTCATTTCATAATAACCTTATATCCACGGAATGATGACCCACCATCAATTACTCTATACCCCATTCGTTTAACAATCGAGATATACAAGGCAACTTTCTTCGCATCATTACTACTGAATATGAAGCTTCCGGTTGTTTTTATAATCTTTGATTCACCTGCTATTTTGATGACCGTAGAGAGTAGCTTGACGGCATTCACTCCGGTTATGGCTGAATCGTTTGTGGTACCTATTTCATAATCACCCGATCGGCTCACTCGTTTGAACACGAGTTCAGCGTCCCCCGAGTCCGTATAAATATCAATCGTGTAGCTAAACTCGGAATTAATCTCATCGCTGATCACCTGGTACTCTTCTCTGCTAGGATGGCGCATCATGGTTTTATACTGGTAGGTACTATTAAAGCTTTCATCCATCAACTCTTCGATTCTCATTACAGCATCACCTTATATCTGCCACCCATACGTTCAACCGTATATCCGAATCGCGACATCATGGTCAAATAAAAACGTTCTTTCTTACGGTCATGGGCTTCAAACCAGAAACCACCACCGGCTATTACCATTGGAGATCGTTGTGCAATCGTCATGATAGTAGAAAACAGTTTCATGGGGTTCTCTCCGGTTTCCTGAAAGTCCATGGTGGTATCGATCTCCTCCTCATCTCCCTCTACCCGAGAGAATGCGAGCTCCGGCACCTCCATTGCTGAAGACTGCATGATATACGTCATGTACAGGATCGTCTCACCATCCAGCATGGCGGCACTCTGAATGACGTACTCTTCGCGACTGGACCCCACCCGTACCGGGCGAAATTTATACGAGCTGTTAAAGCTTTCGTTTAATAGTTCTGTGATGTGCATAAAAAAATCCCCGATAACATGGTTATTTATCAGGGATTAAATCGTACAGCTTTTTGGTCTTTATTTAGGGTCAGTACCCGCAATCAATTAATTTGTTCACACGATACCTCACATCCTGCATATATCGCTCAGCCAGGTGTCCGGCACCATTATATGCCTTAACCCCCGCCCACAGAGACCCGTGCTGGATAATCTTTGATTTTAGGACAGCACACCCATCACGAATAGCCGCCCGGTCATCTGTCAACATGGAAACAATCCATTCCGACTCAAACAGACTGCGATTACGCCAGGTGTACCCCATTTCATAGATATCAGCAAACGCGGTGGTCACCAGCACATGCATAACCCCATAGGATCCTGTAACGCCGTCCCGAGGGTTCTGCCTGATGATGTACTCACCCACAAACGACTCTCGGCTAACGATCGCCATGGTGGTATAGCGAACATTGTCTCCAATGACTGCATACAGTTCCTTGTCATGGTGCCCACCAATCTCAATGGCAACTACAAGGACGTCTAGTTGCTCCTGAGTGAAGCTAGGACATCCGCCGTGCCAGGGCGGCTCATAAGTCCACCCATCTAAGTCAGACGCCTGTACGGGCTTAAAAAACAAGACGATGATCATTGCGAAAGCAACGGCGAAACTAATGACGAATAGTTGGGGGGATGACTTCATAATATGAGTACCTTATTAAGTTGGTGTTTAAGTTCTTCGAGTTGGGGGTGATTGGTGTTCAAGTCTAGTGAGGTATCGTATATATCTAGGAAGTTCTTGTATATGGTTGCGCGTTGTTTACCACAATGTTGTATCAGCTCAACGTCAATACCATTAATAGCCCCCCAAGCGTCCAATGACAGTCTACAATAGCGTCCAATTGCAGAGGGGTCGTTGTATGATAGAAACCATTCCCCGAGAATCATGAGCTCTTCATCGGTAAATGTCGGGAGTTCTTCTTTCATAGTAGCTCCAATGCATCAATGATTGCTTTGACGTCCGGGTGATCCTCATTGAGCATAAAATACCACTTATTCATAGTTGATGAAAACTCCGCACCCACAGTGAACAAGTCGAACACGTATACAACCCCCATACGCTCAAGCTTTTTAATACAATGTTGGTTATCTAGGTTAACTATTTGAGCGTAGCAGTTACCGTAGCAATGGAATCTCTCATATAATCGTAGCACAAGAGCAGCGTCGTCTTCATTAAATACATCGCTCATAGTAGCTCCATTGCATCAACCAAGTCTTTAATTTGTGGGTGAGCAGTGTTCAGGGTGTATCCTTTATAGAATCCATATTTATTCGGGATACTTTTTTGTATGGGTACAAACGCGTGTTTTTTAACCAAAGAGTCCAACCCCTCTATCTCCGGATGTTTGTGTTGTAACCGAAAAGTCCAGATCACAGATGAAACCACCAAATTGTCGGTTTCCAGGTAAAAATCTGTCAATAAAGCCATTTCAGTTTCGGTGAAATAAACAGCATCGTGCCTATGCATACTATCGGTCATAGCATCTCCATTGCATCAACGATCAGCTTAACCTCTGGATGCTTGAAATTCAGCACAATCAACGCCCACCAAAATCCAATCCCTATTGATATCGTAGATTTAAGATACACCGAACCTTTAGATTCCAACTGAAGAAGCATACCCAGTTCCTTGTCATCCACCCGGTATTCATTACTCTGCGTGACTTTCAGATCAAGGATCAGTTGTGCTTCCTCTTCAGTAAGCGTCTCCATCACAGCAATTCCATTGCATCAAAGATTGGTTTGACGTCCGGGTGATCCTTATTGAGCGTCACATGAAAGTGATGCTCGGGATTGGACATACAATAATGCTTACTAGGATAGATAGTAATAACCCCCATACGCTCAAGCCTTGGCATATGAAGACGGGTCTTTTCGTCCGTGGTACGAAGGTGTATGCGTGTGCTGGCTATAGCGGGGGTTACCAAATACAGTCGTAGCACAAGTTCAGCATCATCTTCATCAAATACATCGCTCATAGTAACTCCATTGCATCAATGATTGCTTTGACGTCCGGATGCTCATCATTCAGCCTAATCCGTACCCAAAATTCCACTCCCACTCCAATCGGAGTTATTCTTTCAATATACACGGCACGTTTGAATTCCAACTGATGAACCGGACCCATTTCCCCTACATCCACCCGGTATGCCGTATAAGATTTATGATAACTCTGTTTGACTTTCAGATCAAGGATTAACTGGTATTCCTCTTCAGTAAGCATCTCCATCATAGGAGTTCCATTGCATCAATGATTGCTTTGACGTCCGGATGATCATCGGGATGAAGTGTGACATAAAATTCAGTCTCAATACCAGCATAC
>Ga0136591_1000275_pt1 | contig 22842 bp, 19 predicted proteins | sample AntRauMFilla3767_FD_104929 | JGI IMG/M metagenome (GOLD analysis project Ga0136591, IMG submission 104929) | Saline lake microbial communities from Rauer Islands, Antarctica - Metagenome Filla 3 #767 | ecosystem: Environmental > Aquatic > Non-marine Saline and Alkaline > Saline | place...
GAATATCTTCTATATCCCCTTTAAATCTTTGACCATCACCACTTCAACCCAATTTTGTAAATGAAACTGATGGATTGGATGGATTTTTAGATGATTCTAATTGTCCATCAACATACCCTTTTACAGAACCATCAGATTCAAATACTACTGCTACATGATATCATTGACCATAATTTTTATTATGCGGTGAAATTATATAATAATCACCGTTGGATAAAGATTCCCCATTAAAGCGAAATGAATTGGTCGATGTTACAAAAATACCAAAAAAACGAGCCTGTCTGCTATTAAAACCAAAAATACAAGCACGAGAAGAATAATTTGATGAATAATCACCATCTTCAACTTTTACTCATAATGAAAATGATTTATATTCTTCCGATTGTCCAAAATTATATGTTTTATTTAAATCGTTACCAACATTTGTATCATCAAAAGTAAGTGCTTTTCCTACTACACTATCAGATATTGTTTCATTTGAAATAGATAAATCATTACCATTTCCCGAATAGTCATGAGCGGTAGAAGTATTTCCATCATTAAAATTTCAATAAGCTTTTAATCCATTAGATGGGTAATTTGTTAAATTGGATAAATCATATAATTGATTAATTTCTGTATTAATTAAAGATCTATTATAAATTCTAAAATCATCAATAATACCATCTATAAAATCACCCTTTGCACTATTATCATATTCCATTCCAATACTTCATGTATCAGTATCAGAAAATGATAATATTGTATCAGCATTAAGTTCTTGATCAATTCCATTTACATAAATTTCAGTCGTTCCATCCACATAATAATTAAAAGATAAATTATACCATTCATCAGTATTTATAGATGTCACAACAGAAACAGCATCATAATCAGTACCATTTGTATTTAATCTTACATATCCATCATAAATAAATAATAATAAACGATCATCACCACCCGAATCATTAACTCCTAATAAACTACTTAGACCCGATACATCATTCAATTTAAAATTAATATTAATACTTATTTCTTGATTGGAATTTATATAATTTCGTACATTATTTATATTTATATAACTATTTGTACCATTAAATTCTAAACCATTTCCAATTTTACCTTCAACAATATTTGTAATATTGAAAAGATTACCATTTATACTATTAACAGAAACATCTTCAGTTATTGATCCATCAATAGAATCCATTGGTAAATGTTGTAATAATCCACCATTTAAATCGGCACTACTCGTATAATTACCCCCCACAGAACCAACTTTACCTGTAGAACTAACTCATAACGATCCATTAGTAGCTTTTATCTGATTAATCAATAATTCATATATTCTCATCGTACCACGAACAGTCAAATTATCAAGATCCATCGACCATTTTTCATTATCATCTTGATACAAAGAATGCCCATAACCAGCAAATCCAGAAGCGAATTGTGGTGTTGAAATATTTGAGTAATGGAATACAGAACCAGAAAGGTATGAACTACCCGAAATCTGAATATCATCTTCAGATATAAAACCTTTCCTTGCTACTAATTGATTTATAGCCATTTAATTTTCTATTAAATAAATTGTTATTTGTTTTTAATTATATCGAAATTAATAAATTATTATTTGTTTTTAATTATATCGAAATTAATAAATTATTATATGGATCTTACTATACATTTAATTTCTCAACCTTCCTCATTGGCATCCGCTAATAATCGAATAGTACCACCATCCAGATCCACACCTAATTGTACTTCACCCGCATAACCTTTAGCAACAGTAGATTCTTCGTAATGTTCTACTTGATTTTCATCAGTTACAGCCACAATGGTTCCGGCTCGAAAGTTTGAACCAGAGCGAATGGAATAATCAAAAAACGCTGTATCATAACCACCACCAACATCAATTACAGATACCACTTCTTGATTTGAAGATGCTAATATTTTTTGTGTTACTTGTTGGCGAGAACCGGAGTGGTGAATAATACCACTTCCCGTATTAACTTCATATATCGCCTCAGAACCGTTATAAATATAAACAGACCCCGACATATAGCTTTCACCCTTCACGTCCATTGTGCCACCAACATACATATCACTATATGTGGTTATTGAACCAGTAGAAAATATAGTAGAATCAAATATTACTGAATCATTAAAATTAAATTGACCATCATTTTTTAATGTTCAAATTGATTCTCATGATGATCCAGAATAATATAAAGATATTGAATCTGATACTGAACCAGAAGTTAGACCCCTCCACCCCAATTGAAATAAATCATTACCCTGATCTTTAAATAATACACCATTATTTCTATCAGCACCCAAAAATGATGAATCTACAACAAAATATGATTCTTTAGTAGAACTTAACGAAATAATATCATTGTTGGATTTAATCTTTCCGTTAACTTGTAATTTATATGAATCATTTACTGTTTGACCCATTAATATATTACCATTATTTTTAATTATTAATGGTGTAGTTATACCATTATTATCCGTTAAAAAATGAAAATCCCCATTATTTTCACTATTATATACATAAGCTATTCTACCATTAGTCGTATTTGATCTAAAATCTATATTCGAATATGTTCCCGACCCTGTATTTGCATTAATAAGTAAAATACCCGTACCATTGGTGCCACCCAATAAACCATTACCATATAAATCCGTAGTTGAATTATCAGCGTTTACAGTAATAGTTTTTAATGATGCAGATGTATTTACGGATAATTTATTAGATACAGATACATTATCATTGAATAATGAACTACCAGAAAAATAATATTTTCAATTACTTATAGGAGCACTATTAAAACCAAAATTACCCGAACCATTTACTATCATTCTATTAGTAGCCGATCCTGAAATATCTGTGGCTAACTTTATTGATCCGGAATGATTGGAAAATATAAAATCATTATTGGTATGACTATACCGTATAAATGCTTTATTAACATTTGTATGATCAAAATTTAATATTAAATCATTACCACTTCCAGAATCAATCGTAATTTTTTCAAATTGCCCTTCACCGGACACATTAAATGAATTATTAAATCATATAATATCTGAAGAATTATCAAATCTATTATCTGTATTATTTCAATAAGGTATTCCATGATCAGTAGGAGAATCTCCACGAGTAGCTACTAATTGTGTAGAACCGGATGTTCCAACAGCAAATTTTCCACCCCTGTTTTCATCGGAAATAAACCAAAACGGATCACTTGTTCCCCTATCTATTTGTATACCACCCAAACCAGCCGTAATACCAGCACCCGTTTCACCTTTATTAATAACTAAAAGGTTATCTTCAATCTCTACTGTCTGTACAGATGCAGAAAATGTATCACCCAAAATTGTCATGGAACCCGAAACAACAACACTTTCATCAAAATGAACATCACTTACAAATTTAGTTGAACCTTCAAAAGTGGAACTGCCAGAAAAAATAGCATTTCCCGTTACCGTATCACCCGCAACATTAAAAAATCTATTATCGGATTCTGTTTCTGTATAATATATATTATTTAAATTTTTACTTCCAATACCTACTACATGACCATACGTATCGAAATTAAGATCTTGTATTACCGTACCATTAGAATTATCAATATTTGATGGTACATTAGAAATATCTGGGTGTGAAGATAATGATCCTGATACTGTAACATTTCCCAAAAAATTAACATCACCTTCAAACGTGGCACCCCCAACGATTAAATCATTTACTTCAATTTCTCCACCCCTCATTAATAATTTATCCCTATCCCATTTTAAATACGATAAAGCGTTATTATAAAATAAAGTCGAATTACTATTTATGATTACTTGTGGCACGGAAACTATAGTTTCCAAATCTCCAATTTCAAAGATATATATAGATGTCGAATTTCCTAAAAATTTAGCTTCCAACCGTAATCTCAATTCTACATCGTTATATCCATTTTCTGTATACGATGAAATAAAATATTTTTTAGATGATTTTGTAACCGTTCCAGTATTATTAAAATCCTTTTCGCCCGATAATTCATCAATTTTTATTGGATTCGTGGATGCACTTTCATAAACATTAATTGCTAACGTATTAGTCATTTCCGCATCTACATAAGAAAATGCCGAAAATTTAGATACAATATTAGTATCCGATACTATATCGCCAATGTTCTTTTTAATTTCAAAAACTTCTGTTGTTACCGTAGCTGGTGGCTGATTATGTGTAATGGAAACTGCATTACCAACCACCCCTAAATATGATGGAGTGCCAAATTCATATTCAGCAAAGGCAGAATTAAATTCTTCGGAAACTGTCCATTCAGAACCAGTTAAATATGCCAAATTAGTATATGAAGATGGATCAAGAGAAGAAGTAATACCAATATTAACCCTTTTAAAATCATCATCATATAATGATAAAGAATTTGTTGATGAATTTAATTCTATTTTACTATTACCAGATTCTTTATATATCGCCCCATCATTTATAATCCAATTTGCAATACTACCGGATTCAGTTATAATATTAGTAGCATTAATATCACCTATAATATTTAACTTTTTCGTTAATGGATTCCAAAATAAATTACTACCCAAATTAAATGATCCAGAAGTATCCACATAAAATCCGTAATCATCAATATCATTTTGAACAATAGTATAATTTCCTGAACTATCATAACCTCCCAATGATTTAATAATACCTTTACCGCCATACTCACTTTCTAAATCTGCATCACCCAATGTTAATGATCTACGAACAGTTACATCTTGTGCAAGCAATAAATCCGTAGCTAATATTTTAAATGTTGGTACTTCAGTCCATAATGAAGTATCTGGTGGTGTATTATTTGTAGGTACAGTATTAATTCCAGTTTTAACGACATAATAAGTATCTTCAGATTCTACAAAAACGACTTCAGCAATATTTGTATTACGTAAATAAGTACGTGTAGAATCATATAAACCTTGATATACCAAAGCAATACCATCAGTAATCTCATTCACTGTTTGATAAGCACGTACTCTATCTCTATTTTTATAAAATACTTCAACACCAAATTGTGTAGCCCCGTCAACTTCCGATGGCGTAACTATATAATTACTACTTGTTTCACCCGTTATTACCGAACCCGTTTTATATCATTGATAATCAAGAGAAGATGTAATTTCATCACCATTGGAAGCAAAAAAGGAAGCCGTTAGATATACATTGTTATTATTATTTTCAATACTATAACCATTAAAAGACTCAATAAGTAATTGGTAACTTGGTTGACTCTCTGCAAATGGAATCCAGTATGAAGGATCAGGTGGTGCTGTAGTTTCTAATCCTTCATGTGATAAAATAGTTTTATATGATGAACCGGAATACTGTACAACATTTGCAACTTCATAAAATTCACCAAGTTCCCATTCACCTTTATCAACCAATAGTTGAGTATTCTCTTCCTTATTAATCGTAAACGTACGAACATATCGAACTCTCCGGTTATCTTTTAATGTACCATATAAAATAAGTTTAGCAATACCGGAATTAACTTCTTCATCAACTTTAATAGTCATTCTACGGGATGGAAGAAATCGTTTTTCATATTCTTCTGAACTTGGTGGAACATCAACAATAATAGGAACATCAAATTCATCTAAAGCTTCAACTTCAATGAATGAACCCTTTTTAAATTTTTCAGAACCACGAATAAAAATGGTAAATATACCAATTCCATAAACATCCCGAATACCATAAATTTCAAAAAACTCGGAGCGATCCCCCGACTCTTCAATTTCTGCGGATTTATTTAATAAATCCCTTCGTAATCGTTTTACTAATGCCATTATAACCCATTACAGTTCAACTGTTATCTGATATGCTAAAGTATTTATCTGATCTTTTTTATCCGGTTTTGAAAGATTGGCAGTTAATAATAATTCATTCTCATCATTATAAATTCCTACCTGAGTAATATAAGTAGTAGGTGCCAAAAAGTATGTTTCTTTCTTTCTTTTTTCACCATCTGCAAACGAATAAGTAGTAGGATTAAGTGTATGATTAAATTCATCAAAATTTGCTTGAATAGAATAAACCAATTTTTCTGATTTTTTATTACCATAACCACCCATAAACATTATACTATTCAATGTATTTAATGCTCTCGGATTCCCCGAATCATCAAACGCATCAGTAATAGAAGAATCAGTAATTAATTCCGGAAATATTAAAGCAATACCATGTTGCGGATATAAAACGCCATAAGGATCCGATGATGTTCCCACTGATCAATTAATTTTTATGGATCCATTTGTTTCATCAACCGTTAAATATGAATCTGTATCATTAGAACGTAATTCATAAGACGGACTTAATTGTGACGATTTCACATTATTACTTAAATCCTCATCATTAGAACCAACTTTTTTATAATAAGACGACAATGTTAAAAAATCACTACTCGGTAATGTATTATTTGTATCTTCAGTGAATGCAGTATTAGAAGTGGATCCAGATAATGCAATAACAAATGTATCATTGTCTATAGATTCATTAACAAACTCATCATCAAATTCTATTATAACCGCTTCGGTAATTCGTTGATCATCAAAAAAGAAATCGTATTCCCCATCCTCCATATCATAAGGTACACCCAAATATGACATTAATGAATTCCATGGTAAGTACTCAGAATAAACTGATGATGTATTTGCTGAGGCATATGATATTGAAAACCCATAATCATCACTAAAATATACACTGCCCGTTATAGAAGGTGAAGATGTATATGAAGTATTTTTGGTAACACTTCAACCCGAACTGGTTTTACTAACCACGCTTTTAGTTGTAGAAAATAAAGGAATATTTTGAACTCCTTTATCTGTTCGTATTGAATCTAACTCTTTAAAAACCATTTATTTAAATATTTTGTGTTGGAATTATGGAAATGTGGATATTCTCATAATATCCTGTTGTTTCTGAAAAAATTGTTAATATCGTTTCGTATTCTCCGGTTGATGTACTTTTATAACCAAAATTCCCTTTATAAAACAGATTAAAGGAATTTACTATATCTTGATTTGACAAATTTGTATCATTATATGAAAAATCGGAAAAGTTGTCGTATTGTTGATTTATAAATGTTGTAACCCTATTTATGGATTGAGTAGTAACTTCAACGGGTTCCACCCTAAATACTCGTGTATTAATAACTTTAGGAACATCAGTATAAGTATTGACGTTTTGTATCACTGCCGATTCTGGCATGTTTCTCTCTACAATATTTTCATTACCCGTAAACCCCTGCATATCATGAATACTACGTAATGTCAATGAAATATCGAAATATTTCGAATCATGTAACATAATAGTAAATAAATCACTATGGTTAGACACCAAATTCGATATGGGCAAAGATAAAACTGTATTGTGTTTCTCTTTGGCAATCGTTCCGGATGGAATATAATATTTCAACCGTTTCATATCTCCATCTTCGAAAACAGGATATTTAACAGTATTTGGAACGCCACCCTCAAAAATAGTTTCCGTATTATTGTTTGGTCGTGTAACAATCAAATCGTGATCATATATTACGTCTTGATTATTATCACTACCTTCACGTAATAATTTAGATTTAATAAGAGATGTTGAATCTCGTGATACATTAAACGTGGGTGTTCTTAATACCGGAAATTCTTCATTAGCCAAACCAGTATCTTTCAAATTATAATTTATTCCATCATCAGATAAAACAAATTTTGTAGGATTAAATCTATTCTCTGATAGACGTTTTTTGCCCAATCTGGTTAGTTTGGCTTCAATAGATAAGGTATTAGTATTGTCTTTCATATTATATAAATATTTTCACTGTTTCAATTTTAATTATATCAAAACAGTGAAAATAAAATTTATCTATTCATTGATGTAGCTCAAACCTTCTTGATTATGAATCTCAAAATTATGATCCACAAAATCAACCATATACTCATTATGAGATACAATTATAATGAAATCGAATTCATTCTTTAAATAATCAAATAAATAAGGTAAATCCTGTACCATATCTTTATCCAAAGATGAAAATCCTTCATCCACTACCAAAAAGTTGGCTGTTGGTGTATTCGACAGTTTCTTCAAACCGATACGAATAGCCAAATTAATAAGAAATGACTCCATGCCGGATAAGCGAGAACTATTTAATATCCCTTTATTTGGATGAGAAACATGAACTACTAATTTATCACCGTCCAATCCAAAGTCTATGCGGTAATCTGACATATTACTGAGTACATTATTAACTTCAGTCTTAATGATGTCCAATACATTTTCGATAATAAGTGTTGGTAAGTTATTTTTATGAGTAGCTTCGATATATTTCTCATAAACTATATATTCATTTTTAGCTTCCTCTAATTCTTGATCCTTTTCTTCAATATTTTTTATTTCATTTTCAATAATTTGTACTGAAGTCTTGTTTTCCCGAAGTAATTCAGAAATCTCATTTAAATCATGGCGCAAATCTTCTAAAGAAGTTAAAAGATTATCAATTTTCCTATCAATAATTTTATTTTGTTCCTTTATTTCTTCATATTTTTCATATTCTTTTATTTTGCCTTTATATATTTCAATCTTTTCAAGATTATTTTCAATAGTAGATTTATTTTTTTCTAAATCTAATAATTTACTCTTAACTTCATACTCAATTTTATCTTTCAACTTTTCAATTTTAGAATCTATTTTTGAAAGTTCATGATTTAAATATTCTTCCCTTTTAGATTTTAAATTTATGATTGATTTTTTTAACTCATCACGGCTATCTCGTAGTTGATCAATTTTAAATTGATACCTATCCAGTTCTTCCCGTAATTCCTTTACACGAATACGTTCATTTTTATATTTTTCTAATTTAGAATTCAATTCATCCAATGAAACATTGTCTAAATATTTAAATTCATCCATTTCTTTCTGAAGTTTTTCTTCTTCTTTTTTAGAATCAAAAACATCTGTTAGTAATGGACAAGACTGGCATAGTTCTTCATTTTTAAATCTATCATCAGAATCTAAAATTTTGGATTTCTTCTGTAATGATTCAATTTCTCTTTTTAAAGATTTGTATTCTCTTACATCATTATGATATAATTTAATTTCGGATTCCAAATCTTTAATTTTTTCATCCAAATCTTCTACTACATCTAAATCGTTCAATTCATCTTTAACCGAATCGATTTCACTTTTCAGTTTTTTTCCATCAGAAACTATCTTTTTATATTTCAATTTAGCTTGAATTAATTCTTCAAACTTAAAATTGTTTTTTACATCTTCTTTTTCTTTTAATAATAATTCTATATCATTATCATACCACTTAGATATAGGATTTGGTGTAGAAGAATATGTTTCTATTTCATTTTTAATATTATTTAATTCATTAATATTATCTGATTGTTTTGAAACCTTTCTTTTCAACTCATTAATATCTTCATCAAAATCGGGAACATTTTTTTTCTTCCCCTTTAAAGTATCAATTTCATTTTCTTGATCATCTTCATTTTCTTTTATCGGATTTAGTTGATTAGTTAACTCGGCTATACGATCTTGATATGTATTTCTTTCTTTATATTTTAAACCAAGTTCATGTTGCCAATCTGTTTTTGAAAGATAGTCTACCGTAGATTTTAAATCTTTTGACTCCTTTTTTGCCAACTCGTGCAATTTTTGCATGAAATCGATGTTAAGATTTGATGCCAACCACTCCTTTCTCTCAGAATTTTTCATATTAAGGAATAGATCCGGTGACTGTTGAGAAATATATGCCGTTCTTAAATAATCATCATATGATCCGATATATTTCTCAATATTATTTTTGGTATTGGTGATATTTTCAGTCAAATTCTTATCACCCAATACGAATTCTAACTCGTTGGTACTATTACCTTTAGCATTAACTTTAGTTTTTCTCTTAATAAAACCTGTTTGTTCACCCACCCCAAAAGTTAATTCCCCACTGGCTTCATTCTGTTTATTATTAACAAAATCACCATTTTTATCCATTTTTGGAAAATTTCCAAACCCAAGATATGACATAGTATCCAATAATGATGATTTACCTGTAGCGTTTTTACCAAATACGCCAATAACACCATTATGTTTTGTGAAATCAACCCGATTACCAGCACCATACGAAAATGCATGATCAAACGTCATCTTTTTCAATTTCCAATCAAAATGTAGACCGTCATTATCAATATCCAGATTTTTAAACATTTCTTCATTTAATTCGATCACACGATCTACATCTTCATCATCTTCGAAATACATTTTAATGAATTTCTCTTGTTGTTTTGGATCAGTTAAATCAATTTTTTGACCGCCATCAACTTCAATATTTTTAATTCTTTTCTCTACACCATCATATTCATTGAATTTCACACCGGAGAAATCCCCATACTTATCATAGTACTCAGATTTCAATTCATCCAGTGAATCTTTATGTGAATAATTTACTCTAACTCGGTAAGTAGGCTTAACTTTTACATCTGGTAATTTCCCACCTTCTGTTGTTAGTGTAATATAGGTATAATCGTTCGAAATTTCGATGTAGCGTGGAGAACTCAGGTCATCAGTATCATGAATCATGTAACCATGTTTGAATGGATCCTCACCAAAATTTTGACATATTAAAGAACCAGCATAAAATACGTTATATGCGAAAGATTGTACTTTGTGTACGTCACCCAATAAAGTAGCATCGAATTCTTCAAATGGAATATTCCTGTCTGATTTATCACTGACATATCCTTTATCGGTTTTGGCTCCCTGTACCATTCCATGATGGAGACAAATATTTTTCAATGTATCTGACTTTTCATCTAAATCTGGTTGTACTTCATCCAAACATGAATAATGAAAAAACTTTACATCACCAATTTCCTTCATACCACTATCCTGCCAAATGTGTAATGGGTTTTTCGATCCCTTCGTTAACCTGCGTAACGGCTCCAAAGCATCCATTCTATGACGTTTCGAATTAAGTGAAGCATCGTGATTACCCAATATGAGTAACGTTTCAGCTATATCTGTCAAATTATCCAAAAATTCTGTAGCATAAACGATAGCTTCAGGAGATAAATTCAACTTTGAATGAAATATATCACCTGCAATATAAATTAAATCCGGTTGTTCCTTTTTAAGTGATTTATATAATTTTTCGAATACTTCTACATATTCACTATGTCGTGATGCTACTCTTATGTGAACATCTGCAATGTGCGCTATTTTCATAATATTAAATCAATTTGTTATATAGTTCTAAATACTTATTTCTACAAGATTTCCATGTATGTTTTTTGGCAATAATCATCCCATTTACGACCATGTTTCTTTTCTCTTCCGATGTCATATTTTTAAACTTTTCAATAGCCTTCAAAATATAATATGGAGATGCCGAACATGAAATATACGAATCTTTTGTTAAAAAATTATTTAAACCATTAACACCAGAACATAATAGGGGAGTTTTAGATGCCAATGCTTCTAAAGCTACGATTCCAAATGGTTCATGTTTAGAAGGCATAATGATAGCATCTACATAATCAAATAAATCTACTTTTGATTCCCCCGATACTTTTCCAACATACGTCCACCCATCTACAGATTCATCCAAAAAGTGTACCATATCATATAAATGATCTTCTCCACCATTTTCATCATCACCAGCCATAATAATTTCAACATCTGATGGTATATTTGTAGAAAATAATTCACCAACACCTTTTTGATCTGAAAATCTACCAATATATAACATTTTTATCGGTCTATCATCATATCTACCCCATACATCATGTGTACCGCCACGTTCGGATGTGGTTTTAACCTTAAAATCATCAATATTTATTCCATTATGAATTACAACACAATCATTTTTTATTTTATGGGATAATTTTTTCTTATAATTCTCTGAAACAACAGTGACTATATTCGATTTTTGCATCATAACATCTTCAATGGTAAACGCCATAGAAAATAAATCATATTTATCCACGAATTCTTCTCTTGTTATTTCTCTACCAAAAATGTATGGTTTTGAATGAGCAGTCATCGATAAATGAAAGGCTGATAGTATGGGTACATTATAATAATTAGCCAATTCCACCCCTGCAATGGCGGTTGACCAATCACATATATGAATCAATTCCGGTTCAACATCATATCCACTTAAAAATTTAATAATAAATTGTATTTTTGATGTCTGATCCAGTATTAATTGTTTCATAACATCATTATCATTCGGAATCGTATTGTTAATAATGAAATCGGTTTCATCCGGCACAAAATATACATAATTTTCCCCCACATAATATTCAGTATCACCACCACTTTTCCCAGCTATGTAAAAGAAATATGAATCATCAAATCCGGAAATTAAGTGTCTAATGTGTTCTGCCAATCCACCCATAGATTCTTCTTTAGGAAGAAAATCATCCATTAAGATGAGAACATCTCGTATATATTTTGTATTTTGCATTGTATTAAAAATTTAGTATTAACTTTTCGTTTTCTTGATAATGTTTCAGTAATAATATTTCTTGGTGTATCGTTTGGATCATCATACTCATTATTATGAGCTATAAATACATTATGCCCCTGATTATATAATTGTTTAGCTATATGATAAGAATTGTATAGGGCTGATCTATCAACATATACTGTGATTGATGGTGGTTTATTTAAATTCAACGTTTCAATTAATTTTGGGGATAATCGCAACCCCAACATTGGTATTGTATTATATCCTATAGATACAGCATCAAAGCCACCCTCAGTTAAATTAATATCATCATTAAAATCAATATACGATTCGAAAAAAATATGTTTAAATTTGGACTCCTTTAGATTATCATAACCACCTTTTATTTTTCTGGATATGTAATAATTTACTCTACCATTTTGTGCGTATGAAGGGAGTAAAATGGCTGACTCTTCCGGATCGTAATGGAAATCATATAATTCTATTTCCCTCTGTGATAAAGATCTATCTTTTCGTAAATATTTATAAGCCGATTTAAACTTCTTCCTATTTTTATATAGGGGTTGATAATTCGGAGGAATATTAAAATATGATTCAGTCTCTTCCAATTCTGATAAATGAAATGTATTTTTAACTCTATCAGAAACAGAAACATCATAATTGCCTTTGTTCTGAAATTTTACAGCAATGCCCAATTCCCGTTGAGCTTGCATAATGATGGATTTATCTACTCCCATTTGATATAAAATACCAATAGTCGATGCACCACCCCACCCACAATACCAACAATGAAACTTATCTTCTTGATAGTTCACCATTAATCGGGGATTTTTCCAATTACATTTTGGACAATAATGGGCATGTTCATCACCACGTGTATATTCAGAACTTCCCAGTTCCTTTTCAATAAGATCTTGAATCATAATTACATAAAAATCAAATATTCGACACTAAATTAAAATAGTGGAGAATATTAGTTAACAAAAAAAACAAATTATTGGCAGTAAATAGAGTTTACTGCCAAAATATAGTTAAACGTCGTTATCTTCTATCATTGGTAAATCTAAATTATCAACACGTTTTGTATGACCTCTAAGATTAAATGCAAATTTAAACTCCGGAGATCCAAAATACATAGGAGTATCATCAATTTCGAATACTTCATAGTACAAACGCTGAAACACAATAATATCACCAATATTTGGCGTAAAGTCAAGATCTTTTAATGTTTCTCTTAAAATAAATACTTCAATATCCGAATAGGTTTCCTGATAAGTTTCCTCAAAGGTATTTGTATTTTTTGGACTTAAAGAAACTTTACATGGAATTTCTATGGCTTCATCATATTGTAAAGAAGAATTTTCACCATAAATTTTTTCATATTTATTGCTTGGTGAAGACTTTTTTGAAACGAAAGGATAAATATATACTGATTGACCCATTACATCATAAATGTATTCTTTCGTAATCGACTCAAAAAAATGAGCTGAACGGGGAGTCATATGTCTACTTCTTCTTGCCATATAATTAATTATATACTAAAAGGATATTTCGATAAAACAACAGCATCGGCAATATCATCATTACCTTTACTCAAATTACCAGCTTTAGTCCATTTCAAATTAACCCCATATTTAGATTCAACTAATTTGCCAACTTCAACTTTAGTATCTTTTCCCCCGAATTGCCCCTTACCCAATACATGTTTTCTTGCTGTTGATGGGTGAACGTGAAACATATTTTCTCTACCAAATCTTTGATACACATACCATTCAGATAAGGTATTAATTTTTGTCAATTTAACTATTGTATTTGATGAAGTACGCATACCGGAAAAAGACTTCAAAAAATCTTCTAATGTTGCCGTTTCAACTTCTGGATATTTTTCTAAATATTCATTTAAAAATCGTTCAATCTCTAAATATTTACCCAATAAGTCATCTATTTTACTAATATCATGAAACCCGCAATCAACGACTTTATTTTTTGTTGATACAGCATACCCTAAAACTTTTGTTGAAATATCTAATCCTATATTCATATACTACTTTTCAAATAAATACCAGTAAAAAAACTGATATACGTTATTATTACTTTTATGATCTTCCAAATATTTTTTTAAATCATCAACACCACGTATTTCTTCCATGCAACCTAAAAAGGAATCATCATTCATTTTTTCTAACTTGTTAATTCTACAATATGCATTGTAGTTGCCATATAAGAAATACATAGAACCCTCCATTACTGATTGAAACGTTTCTTTCATTACACGTTTAAAATTGTTAGAAGGTTTGTTTTTATTTTCTTTTGTTGTTATTTTATTATCCGGATAATCTTCGGATAATGATTCTAAATCTTTAAACATTAAGCATCCTCTAATATTTCTAAAATTAAATATACATCATTCTTTAACCCAATATTTTTAGATATATTACTTCTCATTATAACTTCGTTATTTTCATTTAAAAGTTCTACATAGTTAAAGTACGGGTTTACAGCCGATGAACTTTCATATGTCGGATTGATAGTATAATTATACTTATCAGATTCCAATAAAAAATTAACAGTAGTTTTCAACATTTCCACATTGGAGTTATATGTAATATCTACTAATGATGAACTATCATATAATACTGATAATGGTTCATTTTCTTCTTTAAAATAAAATCTATCATCCACTACAATGTGACCATGTTCATAAAATATATTTCCAATAGTAACTGAATCATGTACTAAATTGCCACCACCATCATCTATTATTTCATCTGTTTCATTATATATTAATTTAAAAGATTCTGGTATTATTCCATTTGGTGCCTCATTAAAAGATGATGATCGATGATACATAAATCCAGTAGTATCATATTCATCTGAAGTTGTCAATGAAGATGCATATAATGATTGCGAATAATTATATAATCTCGGTTCGTATAATTCGATATTATTATTTGATTCTATTTTTACAGAATCTATTAATGAACTCGTAGTTATATCAATAGTTTTGAATGACCATGTATTATCTACTGATGATGTAATATTATTAACATAAAATTCTGTTACATCGTCACTTCTAAACCAACCAGTTAAATATAAACTACCCGATATTGATTGATACGTATCCATTTCCACATATCCGGCATCCATATTAATAGCACCTGTACTCGAAAATGGATCTGTAATTGAAGCTGTAATATTAGATGTTGAAGTAGAAAAATCTGAATCTGTTAATACGACTGAAGAGCTTGCTAAATAATTTAATCTTAAAGATGAAGTAGAATATACCGGAGTACGTTCACCACGATATTCAATTTCCCTCATAACACCCTGATCGGGGTAAAATAAGCTACGGATATAACTTTCTACACTCGAACCTACATCATCCTTACTAAATCCAGAAACATTGTTGAATGTGTAAAGTTTCGGAGCAGAAACTAATCGTGTATTTAACTCATTTCCTGTTATTTCCTGCATCTATATTCAACGTTATTAATAATTTAATTCAATTTTAAAAACAAGTTCATCCGAAAATGATTTCTTCAATGGTTTTGATGGTCTACCAAAAGCTATACATTCATTTTTTTGATTATACAACCCAATACCAGTAATATATACTACCGGATTTTCACGGAAATCCTCTTTGATAATTTCCTGACTGTTTTCTTCAAAAAATGTTGGATTAGTAGTAAAATTATGTTCTTTTAATTTTAAATTAGAAGAATATATTGTACCATTCAACTGCATAAATGACCTACCACCAAAACCAGCAACAAAATCCAATGGATCTGTATCATTCAATAATGCATGATCGGTTTTAATAATATCCCGATATAAAACTATAGTACCTTGTTCTACTAATAATTCCCCGTATGGCTTGGTTTTATCCATATCTGTTTCATGAGTATATTCATCAGTATCAGAATCATAAATTACTGTTGATGAAGCTACTGAAGATGACAATGGATATAGGAAGTACTTTGTTCCTAACCTTGAATTTTTCTCATTACTCATATCTGCAACCAATGTAACAATATCACTATCCCCGTCAAATTCATTATTTGATACTGAAGATGAAATACTTGCAGATGATCCGGTATTAAGTAACACACCAAAATATCTTCCATCAATTCCATCACGATAAAATTCTCTATTCACTGATATGATAGTCATTTCTTCCGATGTACCGGAATAGGTTCCATCATCAACTAAATATCCAGAACTATTTGGGTACAACATATTTTTAAAATTCCAATACGACATAGCTGAACCAGATGAATCAGAATATGATGAGGATTCAGCATTAATATATGAAAAATAAGTAGTTGAGGAACCTGATTTATTTACAAATGTAATTTTATTGTAATAATCAGTATCCGTGGAAGGTACCGACGATGTTACAATATCATAATTGTTCCCAGATGTAAAAGGGATAGATTGAAATTTTCGTGTATTATATAAATCCTCTTTAACTACTCTCTGTACATTTAGTACATCTGTTGCAGGATTAATATCTTTATATATGGAATCTGCCATTGGTTATTTATTTATATTGATTCTTTTGATAATGTAACGTCTAATTCTTGCGTGTATCCGGTATCAATAGATTCCACAATTACTTTTGTTTTATGATCATGTGTACGTGAAAATCTCTTATAATTACCACCATAAACTATTTGAAAACTCAAATTGAATGGTGATTGATTAGATCCATCTAACTGTACTGTTTGTTGTCGCTTATTCATTCCAGATTCATCTCCTATCAATAACGTTTCAGCAAACGATTTTGTCTGGTTATAATTTCTGCCCGACGAAGCTCTTCTTTCTTCGAACACGGGTGGCTCATTAATATATAAATACGAAGTATCTAATAATATAATTCTGAAACCCTGTGGTGATGGATAATTCACACGAACATTAACCGTATTTATATCTTCACCCCTACCATTTTCGGTAGCTACCATATTAATAGTATTCTGAGTAATATTAAATGTGTTAATGGTTTCAGAAGTTTGTTTTGGAAGAGTCAATAATTTATATTTCATTATCGCCCCATCAGATGTACATGCAGAAAGTAATGGTGTACGTTCTATTTTAAGACCTTTTTTACCATCTACTTGATTAGAATCATACAAATTATAATCAATACCATCATCTGAAAAAGCTATTTTTTTTGGAATAGCTAAATCACTTCCAGCCGCTTTGTATTGTCTTCCCGTTTTGGTATAAACAACATCTATTTTAATTTCGTTATTATCTTGGAATCCTGACATTTTGTTTTATTTAATTAATTTGTATAGAAGCACCAGCATCTTCTAAATTTTCAAAAGCATCTGATACTGCATTTAACGCTGATGATTTAAATACATTTGTGGCAAACGGTGAAGTTGTAATAACTTTCGTTTCCACTGTATTTAAATATACCGAATTTGTATTTTTTTCAATAAAGTCTACCCTTGAAGTTATATCAACCGGACTGATTGAAGTGTTGGATGGTTTATTATCAATCGTTGTTGTTTTTGTAACTTTATTCGGTGTTTCTATTACATCACTCCCCACCACTTTATTTAATCCAATACGTGTAGTAATACTTTTACTACCATTAGGATATTTATTCTTTCGTAATACACTATTTTGTATTAATAAACCCATCTCCAAATCGGTGTTGGCTGGCATAAAATGAGATATTAACCTATATAATTTATCAGATAGTAAACTTTGTAGATAATAGTAATGATATAGATCTGAATATTTAGGATCGACATCTTTAATCGTCAATAATTCATCATTTAAATCCAAATATTCATATGAATTGGTATCTTTATATGGTACTGGAATTAAATCAGCATCATCAATTATATTCCTAAATATTTGTTTATTAACCTTTTCATTTGGAGCTATAAATATTCCTAATCTATTCGGATCATTATTTTTATTTGTATTTCCATACTCCACATTATGTTGTAGACGAGATAAATTGGCGTGTGATCCCTCATAAGATGTATCCACAAATAATATTTTATTACCACCATATTCCTGATCAAATAATTTTACATCTGTGAATGAAAAGAATTCATCAATAAGATAATCATTATCTTCAATATTATTATAAGTAACATCATAATTGCCGACTTCCGTACTACCTGTCGTTGATTCCGGTATTGAAAATGATTTACGTAAATTTAAATTTGATTCTCCCTTGATTTCTGCCACACCCCTAAAATCTTTGGCATGATCTCTAAACTCTTTTTCTGTTATTGCACGGTCATAAATCTTAAATTCACTTATACTTGCCAAATCATCCGGAAATAAAGACATTGAATCAAAAGTTGATACCGATTCTGAATATTCAAAATCATATTCTTTAGTATTCACCAATCCAAAACCCATATCATCTTGTTGACTCAAATAAATATGACCCGAAGAACCTGTTTTATTTACCCCCACATACGTCCATAAATCGTTTTCTGGCACAATAAATTCTGTTTGTTTTGATAACACCCCATTAGTTCCCACACCCACGGCATAGTAGCTTCCCGACTTTTCAAAGGAAATGTAATTATCACCAAATTCTACAATATCACCGGATACATTTGTCCAGTTATTTACAGCCAGTTCAATCGTATAATCATTTACCGACATATCGGAATTTGTAAAATCTATATCTACCGATGATGTACTATTTGGAACACTCAGGTAATACCTATTCTCTTTATATTTTATTTCAGAACTATTATCCGTAGTTTTATTATTAGTAAATTCAATTATTTCGAATAGATTTTTTGGAATACCATAAATATTAAATATATAATCAATAATTTTTAATGTACCTTTGGAACTATTCAATAATGGTAAATTATGTAATAGTCTTCGAGCAATTTCAAAAGATACATTTTTTACTGCATTTTCATCTTCATAAAAGTTTTCAAATGTTGAAATGTCATATGCATATTCTTCACCAAATCCCAAATCTTTAAGTTCATTAAATATGAATTTATCACCCAATGTTTCTTCATCGTGTGGATCCTCTTTCAATTTACCCATGGCATTTATATACGTATAGAAATAATCAAACACTTCTCCTATCAATAATAAGAAATTAGAAAAATAACCCGTGGTGTCTTCTTCTAATATTGAAGATGGAACACTATACCATATCATTTCAGGATTTTGAGCATCATAATCATCCCCAAGTACTTGTAAATTATCCATATAAGTGTCAAAATTTACTTCACTTTGTTTTACATATTTATTCTCAAATATCCATTTCTCGAATGGTGAAAATGTATATCCGATATCTTTTAATATACTTACTGGTACATTGGAATCTGCCTTTTTTGTTCTTAAATCATCAAATTTCTTTATAGCATTGACAACTTTAGCTCTGGCAGAGCCGAATTTTACGTGATTTTCAAATTTGGAAAAGTCGAGTTTTAAATGTAAAGATTCTATTTGTTCAAAATCTTCTGACGATAAATCAGAAAATTTGGTATCAAGATCCTCATATTTGGTAATTTGTGACTTTTGTTTTGTATGAACATCAAAATTTGTTAGATTATCCGTATTTCTTCCGGTCAATACGATAATATCCTGATCACTACCATTTTCATTAATAGTATTTGAAGTGATTATTTCATATTCCAAAAAATCCGACACATAATCTACAGCATAAATACTTATAATTGGATTGTTTGTTTCTTCTATATTTCGATCTAATTTCAATACAAAAGAACTTTCCAGTTCATCTTTACCTATAACAAAATACCTATTGTTATCCCCAATACCAACATATAATGGTTTGTTCATTATACTGAAATCATAATCTATTTCATCATTAAATGGAATTTTAATTTCATTCCCATCTACTACAATATTATCAATTAATTCTGCATAATACGTACGATTTTCTACAAAAAAAGGTGTATTTTCATCTATTAATATACCTATACCATCTAATGATATATTCCCATCATCATTAAAATTGATAAATACTGATTCTCTAACAATATCATAATAATTCCCCTCTTCTTTTGCCTGAATTAAATAAACATCAGTTAAAGAAAAATTATCAGTATTTTTATATGTAATATATTCGTTTGCCATTTACACTCTATCTGGTAATTCTATTTGTCTATCTGGGTCATCCCCAACCGATGTATCCGGATCACTATCATCAGTATCTACATCATTATCATTCCCACCACTTGGATCCCCATCATTATCACCATCGTCCGGTGTGTTATCATCATCATCTCTGGTTTCTAATTGATCCATATCTGATTTGTCAAATTGAATTGTTGTGTATTGATTAATTGTTTCCCCATCAATAGTAATCTCAACTTCCACGGTTGAAATTAATTTGGTTTGGTTAACCATGTCTTTATTAATAGTGATATTTGCCACATCTGAATTTTCCATCTCAACACCATCCAAATACCACGTATAAGAATCAGCTACGAGTGGTCTACCAGTATTTATATTTCGTAAATCAGTTGAAATAGTAACGGCTGAATTTGTCGTTGGGTCGAGTATAACCCCATCCGGATTCAATGACAATAAATATTGCGAATCAATTTCTTCACCTCCACCCGTCGTTTCAGTTGCCGGAACTTCAGAAAAACGAGTAGGTACATTATTTTCAAAACCAGATGCCAATGTTACCTCTTTCATAGGAATATCAACAAACAAACCATCAATAATAACACCATTAATGAAATGTTTAGGTTCATCAGATCCAATATTTATTAATTCAACTTTAGTCATCTATAATAAAATCAGTTAATTCCTGTTTTAATGTTATATCTTCGGTATCTGTATATTTCAATTCAATCGTATATACTGCATCCGGCATATTTGTAGTATCTATTTGGACATACATAGAATAATCATTCAAACTTATTTTATTTTTGTCATTATAATCCATATACACCCTACCACGTGTTTTATCTACTAATCTGTAATAAACATCCCCCGATACATATTTTGATCTACTATCATAATTTAAACTTCTTCGTCTAAACGTTTCCTGAATATCTACTTGACAGATAAATGTATCACCACTTTGTAATTTATTTTTATGATTATACGAAATAAATTCGTATGGCTTGCTTAAATAACTTCCGGTAAATTCAGTAGCCGAATCAGTAGCCGATCCAGTCACAAAAACCGAATCATCATAAGTTATTGATACATAAGGATATAAACCAGACTTAGTATCTTTCGCATACAACCCCATAGCGTGAATTTCATCTTCTCCATTATCTGCAATTAATATTAAACCATTATCTACTATTGAACCACTATTAACATCATCTACATAACCGGAAACATCTACAGTTATTAATTTTCTATCTGTGTCTATACTTGCTGTATATACACTACTTGTAGAATAATCACCACCCTCCAATGTTCATTCCGTACCTTCTGCACTATTAACCCATGTAGCCCCTATTTTTGAATTGAACCAATCACCCAATCCCTCTTCAAATGTAGTATCTATAGGATATGCCGTAACCTGTAAATCTCCATCATAAATTAATGTTGAAATATTTACATTCAATAATATTTCATTATCAGAAAAGGATCCGGATGTAGAATTATAAATATCCGATGCATCAAATTTGCACAGATACCTTTTCTCTTGTATAGTGGAATATTTCTCACCTTTAGATAAATCGTACGAAGAAGATAAAATGACCCCCTGTTCGGATGTACCGGAGTTGTAATACTTCTGTTCTACATTATTAGATATAGTAGTATCCTTCGTAAGTTTTTTAATTTTAAACATTAGTACCTATTATATTTTTCTTTGGATATTTCAGTTCAAATATTCCGATATCTTTTGGTGGATATAATATACTTTTGGATTTATCGAAATTAACCCCACCCACATCCATATTATAATATGTTGGATTATAATCACCGGAGAATTTACATTCGAAATTAATATTGGATATCGAAGCAACACCCCCAACTTCAAACATTTCCATTTTAATATCTTCTACTACTATTGGCTGATTTATTTCCCATTTATTGATGTCAAAATATTGTTCCACAACCTTAAAAATTTTGTTTAATACTTCTTCTCTTACAAAGTTTTTTCGTACTGTATAATCAAATGTAACAGCAAAATTTATAACAAAGGGATCGATAATATTTATTCCCACCCCCGTCATTCTGTACTGATCTATATATAATCGTAAATTCTGTTTTGTCAATAAATTACAAGGTTCTAAATATCCATCTGAACCTTTACTCAATACATATAGATCCAATGCATTTACCGCATTTAATAAATTATTTTCTTGCAACTTTTTAAATTTATCAGATTTTTGTA
>Ga0136591_1000278_pt1 | contig 22684 bp, 25 predicted proteins | sample AntRauMFilla3767_FD_104929 | JGI IMG/M metagenome (GOLD analysis project Ga0136591, IMG submission 104929) | Saline lake microbial communities from Rauer Islands, Antarctica - Metagenome Filla 3 #767 | ecosystem: Environmental > Aquatic > Non-marine Saline and Alkaline > Saline | place...
CTTACTTTTAAATCTGCTAATACTTCTTTAGATACTAGCGGTAACTTAACAGCGACTAGTGCTACTTTAAGCGGTACTGTAACTGCTGGTGACGGAGCAATAGGCGGGTGGGATATTAACGCTTCTACTATATCTAAGAATAACACCGTTTTAGATTCCGCTGGGATCATTAAATTAGGGGCTACCGCCCACGCCACAAACGGAGTAGGTATTTATTTTGCTCATACCGGTGCTTTTAATTTACAAACTGGGGACGATGACTATATAAGAAAAAATGGTACATCGCTTGATCTCTCTTCAACTGAATTTACCCTCAAAGGAGCGTCCTCTTTATTAATAACCAAAAGCAAAATAGCTCTTGGTACTTCAGCCAGCGCTTTAAGCTTAACCGCTGGAACAGGAGTTTATTTAGATAATGGCGGGAAGTTTAAAGTTGGGTCTACTGCCAAATATATAAAGTTCGACGGCTCGGACTTTACTTGGAATACAGGTAAAACTTCTTTAAACTCTAGTGGGGAACTAACCATTACAGGAGGAAAGGTCGGAAACTGAGATATAAAGACAGGCAGTATATCCACAGGAGCCTTTGATACTAATGGTACTATGTATTTCGGTTCCTCTGGGTTATCATTAGGTGATACCTTTAAGGTTACTTCGTCCGGAGACTTAACAGCTACTAGCGGTTCTATAGCTAATTGGGCCTTGAGTTCAAATGTCTTAGAATCCTCAACCAGTACTAAGAAAACATTATTGGATGCAGGCAATCAGCAATTCAGTTTCCAGAAAAAATACGGAACAGTATTTAAAACGGTCAGTTTATTTTCGGTTGATGATTCTTTCGATTTAACTTCTACTAATGTATCTACTCAAAGTGGCCCAAGTTTCTATGGAATACCATTTGGTACCTCATATACCTCAACAGAACAAACACAATCCGCTAATATATCTATTAACTCTAATACTTCCTATACATTGTCGGTAGTCTTTACTACATTTACGGCTCAAAGCCCCGCCCCAAATTATGTAGATATGAGATTAAAAATAGAGTATTATGATAACTCTACCTCTACATGGGTTGTATATGCGGGTGGCTCCCATACAGTAAGGTATGCTACTAATGTAGACTCTGATGCCATAATATTGAATGATATATCACTGGATGAGTTTAATACTACTTATGATTCTATAACCTTGTTTGAGTTCCCATCAAATAGTGATATAACACAAATAAGGGTAGGGATTATCGCCTTGGGAGGGTCCAATATAAGTCCCAGTGATACTACTTCTGTAAGCCCTGTGTTTACAATAAATGAGTACGTACCTACTACCCAAATAAATTCGGAAGGGTTTATAGTGGGTAGTAATCCCGATAATTATTTTAAGGCCGGACTTAGTTCTGCTATATTACATAAAAAGCCTTTACATATTTTTGAGTCAAAATTAACTTTAACAGGAGGTTCTATAGATTTAAGAAGTTCTACCATAGGCCTTGATACTGATTTCCCTGTATTTGGTAATATAAAAATGTTTGATGATCTAGAAGTGGTGGGAGATTTCTCAGTTTCGGGAACCAAGTCTTTTAAAATAAATCACCCAAATCCAGATAAAGCATATAAATATGATTTATACCATAGTGCAGTAGAATCTCCAACAGCGGGAGATACCTTATATACTTATGAATGTATAGCCAAAGAAGACGGAGAAACAGTAGAGATACCGCTCGAATCCTATTGGCCATTCTTGAATAAAGACCCAAAAGTATTTATTCAATCTAGGGCTGACTTTGCAGGAGCAAAATGAGAGATTGATCTACATAAAAATATACTTTTAATTACTTGTGAGAAGGCAGGGGCTTATGATGTGCTACTCATAGGAACTAGAAATGATAAAAATGCTAGAAAATCATGGAAAGGAGCAGAGAGGAAGAAAAAATCAAATTACCGTCCTTAGTTGAAGAATATACCTCAGAGGATAGAGAATTTTTAGAAACTTGTATACGAGGTTGTTTTATAGAGAGATCTTTGGCTTTAGCCGAAGTATTTATAGTAGGTTCTTCTTGTTTTGGTATAGATCATACAGGTGATGTAGATATCCTATGTATATCACCTGGAGTAAAAGGAGATGTACTTGATATAAACGGCTATAATCCATCCTCTAGCTTTTATAGGTTAAATATGGATATAAGGAAACGAGTACAAGCCCATTATGTTAATCGCTTGGACTTACTGGTGGCTGGAGAGGGTATAATGAAGAACCAAAGATCTGATCTAGGCTTTATGATTCCTTATTTTAGTGTTACTAAAGGAGTACTATATCACAAAACTCCTGGAGATAAAATTCCATTTAATTTTAAATGAGATCATGAGCATCAGAGATTTAAAACTTTCATGCGGGATAAAGAAACAGAAGCCCTAAAACTCTTATTCTAAATAATTTTAATTTTTCTTTAAAGCGTTTTTTGACTCTCTATGTTAAATAAGCGATATTTAAGCAAACCCTACTTTTTAAAACCTTAATTAAATGATTTATTTTTTCACCACTTTTATAGTATCCTGTGTGTTACTAAGCGTTATAAGCGCTTGGTTCTGAAGAGAAAGCAAAAAAGTTAACGCTCTTAGTTCTTATATTTTTAAAAACCTTTTCTTTAGCCAAATAGCTTGAATATCAGCCGGAGCTCTTGAGCTGCTAGTCCTTACTTGGTTTTCTTTTATTTTTCTTTTTATTGGATGTATGTTTTTCCTTGCTTTTGGATACTTAACTTATAAAAGCAGAGACTTAGTTTCTTCTTATTTTAGCATTATAGAGAATTATAAAAAAGTAAGTGAAGAGTCGGAAATAAAAAAGCAGGAGCTTTTTGAGGTCATAAACAAGTCTTTAACTCCTTCAGCTATCGTAGATAAAGACATGAATTACGTTTTTATTAATGAGGCTTGGTTTAAGATATTTGAATTTAAAAGCTGGGGATATAAAATAAGCTCTTCTCTAGAAGGTAAAAATCATTACAAAGTTTTTTTAAGTAAGGGTAACAGTGATAAAAAAGTTATAAAAGGGTTACACAAAAGATGCCTTGAACAGAGACAGTCAGTTATAAGAACAGGGGAGTCTTTTACAATAGATAACGGTAATTACAAAAAAGAGTATATAATGGATTGGGGATTATTCCCCATTAACGGTAATAAAATGCTTATTACTGTTCAAGATAGAACAGAAGAATTAAAAAGTTTAAGTAAGCTAGAAAGCAAAAATAATGAGTATAGAGAGCTTATAAAGCGGATAATAGCAGATCCTTACAAAGCTTCTCAATGAGCGGCGCATAAATTATTATAAGATGGATAACACTAGCGATACAGAAGAATTAAAAAAAGAGTTAAGGGATCTTTATAATGACATTCTAAAGGTCTCCTTTATTATAAAAGAGAGAGGGGACGAAATAAAAGAAGTGAAGACCGACTTGACTAAACTCGATAGGCAAATTAATATGGGGCCTAATAGTGTTATCGTACGCTTAGAGTTAAATGAAAAAGAGCTAGAAAGCTTAAGTAAGAGTATCGTAGAAGGTATAGCTAATAAGGCTGAACATGAAACTGCGATAAAGACTGCTAAAATAGAATCTAGTACAAAGATTAAAGCTCAATTAATAGTTCTTTGGGGAACTATTTTAACCATAATAGCCGCTAATCTAGACGTAATAATAGAATACGCTAAAGCTTTAATGGGGATTACAAATGGATAGAAAGCGGAAAAGTGATTTATTGAACGACTATAGAGTATTCCCCAGGCTTTTTTCTTTGCTGTTCATAATACTTGTTTGAGTAGCTTCTTCTTGGTTTATGGGACTAGATGTCCCTTCTGGGGAGCAGGCAGCCTTTGCTTCAACTATAATAGCTACAGGTGCAGCAATGTTTAAATTTTATGTAACTTCAGGAAAAACAGATGGAAAAGACACTTAGATTATTTTTATTAAGCTTAGTAGGTATTTTGGTTATATGGGTAACTTACCTACATCACTATAAAGTACCAACTCTTCAAAAAGAACTTAACGCTTACGAAAGCTTTGAACCCGACACAGTAACTGTAACAAAGCTAATATTTGGCACTGTAGATAGCACTAAAATTATAGAAGAGTACTTAATAAGAAGTACCCAAAGCGGCGATACTGAGGAAGTAAATTCTTTTGATTACGAAAACTTTGTGCAAGAGCCTACCCCAGAAAGCCCCGTAGATCCCCAAATAACTCGCACCCAAACTACTTTTCAAGATACTTTAATTAAGGGGACTATTTACAATACGTTTATAGGCCAAGGTGAGATCCTTTACGCTGGGGTTAAGTACTTCTTTAAAAAACCTATTTACACGACTAGTAGAGTAGATACTTTAATAATAGAGAATGATATTCCAGTCCTTAAATTTAAAGAGCGAGACCCGGGGTTTAGGCTTTTAGTAGGCTTTGCTAGTGGAGCTATGGTTTCAAAAGGCTTTGAAGATCCGGTAATAGGCTTCGGGCCTGAAGTAGAACTTTTAACTCCTAGAGATAATGCTCTGTCTTATAAATATGATGTGATAAATAAGATGCATTGAATCTCTTATAAAATGAAAATAAAAATCAAAAAACCAAAACTAAGGCTATGATAGAGGGAAAAGAATTTTTTGAAGTCTGGAGATACTCTTCAGGGAAAGACAGCACTTTAGGGCTTTTAATGTATACAACGGGGCTACCTAAGTTTTTATGCCATACTTTAGAGGACGAAAAAAGAACTGAAAAGATTTACGGCAAGACTCGAATACCGGAAGGCAAGTACCGTCTTGAGTTAAAAACTTGGGGAGGGTTTCACGAAAGGTACTCTTCTTACGGCTTTCACGAAGGAATGCTTTGGTTAAGAGGCGTCCCTAATTTCACTGACGTTCTTATTCATAAAGGAAATGATGATGAAGATACTGCGGGCTGTTTACTTCTAGCTAATACAAGCGTGGAAAACGTAACCCGAAAAGGCTTTATCGGAGAAAGCGCTAAAGCTTACGAAAGAGTTTACCCTTTTATAAAAGACAAAATAAAAAACGGTAAGGACGTATTTATTAGGTATAGAAATTTTGATTTAACTTAAGAAATGCTTATATTCAAGAACCTAAATTCAAACTAAAATAAAAAATAAAATGGTAATTACTTTAAAGAATTTTGAAATTGTAAATGTGCTTCAAGTACTAGAAAAGCTCGGAAATGCCGATCTTAATAGCATTAAAGTTTCCTATAAAATCGGGAAAATCGCTAAAGCGTTAAGCGATCACGCAAAAGATTATGAAGACGCTAGAAAAGAAATTGTTGACAAATACGCCGAAAAAGATGACGACGGGAATTACATCTCTCCTGTAAACGATCAAGGCGAGGAAATGGAAGGTCAAGTCAGTATTAAAGATACTAAAGACTTTAATAAAGAAGTCATGGATCTTACAAACGAAGAGGTCGAAGTAACCTTTAGCGTTTATTTGACCATCGATGATCTTGAGGCAGCAGATGCCAAATTAAAAGCTTACGAGCTTGTTCCACTTCAACCAATCCTTGACGCTAGTCAAGACTCTAAAGGAGGTGAATAGACTATCTAAAGCACAGCTACCCTGCTGTGCTTTTTTTATACCGGATTGGCAGAGTGGTTAAATGCAGCAGTCTTCAAAACTGATGGGAGGCGTCCAAAACCTCCCCAGGGGTTCGAATCCTCTATCCGGTGCTATTAGATAAAGGCTCTCTTTTTTAGAGGGCCTTTTGACTTTTGAGAAGGCATTGTATATATTAAAATTAAAAACCTATAGAAAGATTATGAATAAACTAGCTTCCTTTAATTACGATTTAAACGATTACATTATGTCTGGAGAGCTTTCTAAAGTTGCGAGTCTTATTAGGGGCTTATCAAAGGAAGCTCAAAGTATCGACGTCCCTAACTTTGATGAAGTTCAAGACCGGCCAGAAAGCGACTTCGCTTTAATAACTTACCACCCCAAGCAAGGCGGTATTAAGAAATACGCCAAATGGAATAAAGAGCTTACAGAGCTCTCAATAGCCTTTTTGGAGAACAATATAACCGACTTGCCAGACGAGATAGTCAAAGTAGCAAGCACAAATTTATGCACTGCTGCAAACGAATATGGTTTAGAAGCGCCAAAGCTTCTTAAAGAAGCCTCTACTTCTGAGGCTTACATAGACCCTACAGTGGATTTAACTCAAGTAGATGATTACGCTTTTATGCAGAAAATAGCTACTAAAGAAACTCCTACTGAATACGCTCTTCCAGAAGAGTCTAAATATCCTATTGAAACTCCAAGACAAATAGATGAGGCTCAGCATTATTTTGATAAATTTGCGCACGACTTTTATCCTCCCCAAGCTGTAACATACGCTAAAAGAGTTAAAGAAGCTTGCCTTAAAAATAATATTGAAGTAAAAAGCTCGCTTCTTCAAAAATTTGCCAGCTTGGATACTTCCTCTCAAAACGAAGACTTTTCTTTATTTATAGAAAGCCGTAAAAGCTATTTAAATAAAGATCAGAAAGAAGATAGAGAGTTATATGATGATTTAGTAAAAACTGCTGAGACTTTAAGCCCTTCTAAACTAGCTCTTCTTACAGAAAAAGTAGATAAAACTACAGGGTTGGATAGGTTCTGGGGTAACGGGGTAGAGAACCCTGCTCTAGCTTCCTTTGCAAAAGAAGCTGAAATGAAAGGCACAGGTCCTTCTCTAGAGCAATTAAAAGGCTTAAGTAATGCTGACTTAACTGCTGTAGTAGGTAACGAAGCTATTAAAGACTTAAAGGGGCCAGAAGGAGTACAAGTTTATCACACTCTTCCTAGCCCTATTAAAAAGGAAATAGACACTTTACTATTATAATATGCTTTTTGATATTTTTTTAGTTATATTGTTCCTCACACTAGGAGCTTGACTTTTTTACAGAGAATATAAAAGGCCGGAGGAGCCTAAAAGTGTTCCTCCTTATTCTTTAGACTTAGATGTTCACGTGAATATAGATAACGAAGGAAAAGTTAGTACTCAAGTTAAGGACCGTGAAAAAAGCTCTAGGGATAAAAAAATCCAAACTGGTGAGATACCAATAGAGCCTCCAAAAATGGATAGAAACTGGAAAGACATAGAAGTAAAGGCGTATAATGATAAATAAAAGAGCAGGTGTTTATAAATTAGTAAATACCGAAAATAATAAAATTTATATAGGATCTTCGAAGGATTTAAAAGAAAGAAAGAAAGTACAGACACTTTTATAGATTAAAAAGAAATAAACATAATAAAAAAGTTACTCCCCGCTGTTATAAATCTGTAGTAAAGTTGTAAAAGGAGAACAAAAAGCCCATAAAGGGTGGACTAAATTTAAACAAAATTAAAATTAAATATTATATTATGGCAATAGGATTGGACTTAGGAACAATGAACATAATTAAAGCTGATGACGGCTCTATAGGTGTAGAAAGAAATGTATTTCTTACTCTACCAGAAGGCCAAGTAAGTAAAAAACAGCTTAAACGTATGAAAGTTCCTTACATAGAAATAGATAACCAACTGCATTTAATATCACAAGAAGCTTTTGATTATGCTAATATTTTTGAAAATATTGAACTTAAGCGACCAATGCAAAGTGGGCTTTTAAACCCAAAAGAGCAGGATGCTCTGCCCATAATGAGGTATATGATAGGAAAGCTTATTGGGACTTGTGAAACTAAAGACGAATTAGTTATATACTCAGTGCCGGGCACAGCTTTAGATATGAATAGAAGTGTAGATTACCACGAAGACACTTTAGGAGATATAATTCGATTTTTTGGATTTAAAGCAAAGCCCCTAAACGAAGCAGTGGCAGTAGCTAACATAGGGTTGGCTCAGGACGGTTATACTGGCATAGCGGCGAGCTTTGGGTCGGGGCAGATAAATTTATGCGTAATGTATAAAGGGATGAGCGCTCTACAGTTCTCTTTAGCTAGATCTGGGGATTGGGTAACCGAGCAAATTTCTAATGATTGTGGCATCCCGTTAGCTAAAGCAAATAAGATTAAAGAAACTCAGAACTACTCTATATCTCCCAACTCTACTGAAAGGCGCAGTAGGGAGCAACAAGCAGCCAAAACCTATTATTCTTCTTTAATAAGGTATGCTCTTGCGAATATAGCCCACAGATTTAACTCAGCTGAAAATACCCCCGTGTTTCCAAATGAGGTTCCATTTGTGGTTGCTGGCGGTACCTCTCAAGTAGAAGGATTTATAGAATTATTTAAAAACGAATTTACCCAAGAAGACTTTCCAATAAACATTGGGGATGTTAGACTAGTAGATGAGCCTTTGACCGCGGTGGCCCGAGGCTGCTTAGAAGAAGCTAAACTTGAAGAAGAGGATAGCGAAGAAGATGTCGGATAATCCAGTACTGGAAAAAGAAGAATATTTAGAGCCTGAAACTATTAGAGCCTTAAGAGGGGATAACCTCCCCTCTATTGAGGTTCAAAAAGAGATGGTTGAAAAGCTTGTAAAAAATGGCGATGCTGCCTTTAACGACTTCTATGTTTTTGAAAACGTAGTTTGAGTGTTAAACGGTATTAATCCTAATATAGATTCTTTAGACGGTTGCTCTCCTCAGCATATTTGGTATGCTTTAGTCAAAATGAAAGAATGGCGTCCGGATATAGAAGAAAAACTTTCTTATGAAGTAAAACAGTACATCAGATTCTGCTTTAAAGAGGAAGGCTTAATTTTTTACCCTGCGGGAGTAGGAATGCCAAGCCCTTATTTAGATCAAGTAATAGAGATAATTAATAAAGTAAATGGTCCTATTATAGAGAATGATGAGAATCCTCTTGCAAGGCAAGCTATACATTATCTACGACTTGTAGAATACACTAAAAACGAAATAGAAAAAAATTAATAACTCATGGGAGTCACCTCTTACACAAAAGAACAATTTGAAAAAGACTGAATAAATAAGGAGAATAATTACCCTAATCCTTTTTTTAGTTTAGCAAACAACTCTATACCTAAAAACATAAAGAGCCTGTTTAAGTATTGCCATTCCTTTTTTCATACAGATCCCTTTCTTTCTAATGTTATACGGAAGCTGACTGAATACCCTATTACGGATATTTTATATGAAACCAACACTTCTTCAACGGCTCGTGAAAAGTATGATATAATTTTAAATGAGAAGCTGCATATAAACAAAGTTTTAATTGAGATAGGTCTTGATTACTATACTTACGGTAACTCTTTTATTTCTTCTTTCACGGACTTTAAAAGGTTTTTAAAAGATCCTCAAACCGGTAACACTTACCCTATTGATAATCTTAAATACTCTTTCCGTAATTTTAAATTCTACGCCGCCCCAGAAGGAGGCAGTGAAAGGGAAATGGAAATTATTGATGAGCCTATCAACAGTATAACTTCTTTTAAATTAGTTAGATGGAACCCTTCTAATATAGATGTAAAATATCATCCTATAAGCGGGAGCCGTATTTATTTTTATTCCATTCCTAATGAACTTAGAAAAAGAATTTTAATGGGAGACAAGGATACCCTTGATGAAACTCCAAAAATCTTTTTAGATGCGCTTAAAGAGAAAAGAAGGGTAAAGCTTAAAAGTAACAACTTATATCACTTTAAACGCCCAGGCTTAGCTGAAAGTGACATGGGGTGGGGAAAGCCTATCATACTTCCTGCTTTAAAAAAGATTTACTATTTACAAATCCTTCAAAGGGGTAACGAGGCCATAGCTAACGAACATATCGTTCCTAAAAAAGCTATATCTCCAGCTAATACAGCTACTTTAGATCCTTTAACTCAAATGAATTTACCTAAGTGGACCGGTGAAATGAGGGAGACTATTAAAAAGTGGAGAAAGGATCCTAACTATATAGCTGTTTTTCCAATACCTATAGGTTATCAAGAGCTTGGAGGCAACGCTAAGGGCCTTAGTGTTACAAGTGAGATGAACTTTCTTGAAGAAGTTATTATTAATTCCTTAGGAGTACCTATCGAGTTTATAAAGGGTGGAGCTTCCTGAACAGGGTCTTCTATATCTTTACGTATTGTAGAAAATATGTTTTTAACTTATAGAGGGCTTCTGCTAGACTTTATTAATCATTTCTTAGTTCCTAAGATTCACTCATTCTTTAATTACCCAAAAGTCAAAGTTAAGTTTAAAGAATTTAAAATGACTGATGACGCTCAAGCTAAGCAGTTAATGCTTCAGTTATCTGAGTACGGTAAAATAAGTGATAAGCACTTACTAGACTCTTTTGGATTTAATTATGATGAAGTTCAAGAAGCTATAAAAGAAAGTGAGAGCGAAGCTAGAAAATCTTCTATTAAAAACATCTTAGCTCAAGCGGAAGCGAAAGGGCAGGCAAGTGTAACAGCTGCTAAATACTCTGTGAAGGCCCAGATGGCCTCACAACGGGAGATGTTAAAAGAAAGGATCAGTAACTTCCAAAAAGAGATTGAGAGGGAGAACGGGGAAATTAGCGGAGATTTTATTGACTTAATAGAGCGTATGGCTTTGCAAGTTATTTACACTCCTCCTGAAATGCAAGTGGCTCAATTAGGTAAATTAGCTAAGCAAGCTCCAACAACTCACGCTTTAGTAATGGAAAGAGTTCAAATGTACCAGGAGAGTGGCTTATTGCCTTCACCTGAAAGCGTGCAAAAAGGCCCCGGCAATCCCCAGGCTCAAAGCAATCCCCCAAACAAGAAAAACCCTGGGGCAAGAAAAGAAAATAAAGTAGACACGTCAAAACAAAAAACAAAAGGAAATACCAGAGGTACACCAACATAATGGAAAAATACGCAACTTACGAAGTATACGAAAATAAGAAAACAGGAGAAATCATAAGAAAAGCTTATGAGGGGGAGCCGATGGAGAAATTGGCCAACGACAGTGAATGGAGAAAACTGGAAGAAGATCCTAAACTAAAAAAAGAAAAAGAGTAATGTTTGATTTTATAAGCGGGAGAATCGATGAAGGGTCAGGAGACGTTAATAAGAAAAGAGTTAAAGTCTTTTGTTTAACTAATGAGGACGAAAAGGAAGGCTATGAAGATCTTTTAAATAATCCTGACAAAACTATTATAGAAGAAACCCCTCCAACTTTAGATAGAGTCGGAAGGGTTATAGTCATTGTTAAGTGGGAAGAGCCGATTTAAAAATTCTTTTTAAAGAGTCTCTTTTATCCACCCAAGAAAACTTTTCTAAAGCTCGATCGATAAGGTCGGGCTTTTTTTCTATGTCCTTTCCGCTTTTCTTCCATTTAAGATAAGCTTCTTCCATAGCAAATAAATAATCTTCTTCATCTATTATAGGTCTAAAGTGGCCGTTATCATTTGGAAGGGAAAATATAGCTTTATTTTTTACTAACCTTCCAGTGTCCCCTAACATCTCAGGAATAGCTGAGTGTTTAGGCGCTATAGAAGGTGTTCCTACTGCCATGCTTTCTAGAAGGGGTAGACCGCAGCCTTCGCCCACAGTACTTGTTACATGTATGTTCATGCAATTATAAATCTCGTTTAAGACACCGGGAGATACCTTGCCTAAATCCTGAGAATTTATGCTTACAGCGTGCCCTAGATCTTCAGGATGAAATCCGGAGTTTAAAGCTTTTGAAACTAAATCATTGGAAGCGTTACGTCCATACCTTGGGTTTTTTGTTTGAGAATGTAAGTATAAAACAACGTCTGGTTTTTCTCTTCCCTTGCTATTTAAAAATTCACTTGAACAAAGCTCGCAAAGCGTTTGCGTCTTTGGCATTTTATGTCCACAAGAAGTGCACTCTTTAAAGCCTTTTGCAAACATACCAAAGACTCTTAACGTAGACTCTATCTGTTTCCTGGGTTGGTTTTTAGCTACTAAGCCCATAACAAATTTATTTTTCCAATTTATATCTTTTCTTAAAGTAGTAATGGCTTTTTCTGGTAAAGGGAAAAAGGTTTCATTGTCTACTCCGTGGTAAAGAACTTCAATAGGTTTGTCTATCAGGCTATGACCTTTTATGACCTTTAAAGCCCACTGAGTGTAAGCTATGATCTTGTCACTATATTTAAATATGTCACTATAGGTGGGGCTTAAAGGCGTACCGTCTACAGGGAAGTAAGATATTATTTTAGAATGGGGAGAAGCTTCTCTTACCTCTTTTATTATAGTATCTATGTTAAAAATGTCCTGGAATAGAAATATTATATCTGGTTTCCATTCTTTTGCTCTATTGATTAAAGTATTTACATTTAAATTGTCGTTCCTGTAATCAGTTAAAGGGTGTATAAAATATTTAGAGGTATCGTATTTGATCCCTCCTCTGAAATTTATAGCGCATACTTCTATATCAAAATCTTCTTCAAATCCTTTAAGAAGGTTTTGCGCCACTACAGCGAATCCTGTAGGAGCTAGGAAATCGTGCCATGTTAGTAATTTAGGCTTGCTCATAATAATTTAACTAATTTTAAATTGTAATTAAGATCAAATATACAAATAAAATCTTAATCTAAAAAAAAGAAAGGGCTTTTAAGGGCCCTTTCTTTCGGTAATAAAGGTGTTCGTATTTCATGTCGTTGGATTTTCGGTCTCGTATACCAGGTACTAGCTGGAGAGCCCGGTGAACATGTACTCAGCTAGGTCGTCGTGCCGCTGGCCGCTGGTGGGGACGCGGGTCGGGGGTTCGAATCCCTCGACTCCGCGGTCGTTCAGGATCCATGATCCTTTCTGGCCCGACGGCTGGTCGGTTGACGGAGCGAAGACATACTGCTTCAGCATGCTCTAGCTGCAGTTTTGCTCTACGCCCTGTGGTCGTAAGACCCGCCTTTATGGCGAAGGGTGTAGAGCAAAACATTTAACCTACGGAAGCGAAACGCTTCCTCTTTCAATAAATAGAAAGGGTCTCTTACGAGAGCACTTTCTTACCGTCAAGGAGATTATAAGGCTCCCCTTGAAACCATAATATCTATTCTAAGGCATTGCTTTGCCTAGCAATACCTTCTCGAGAGTAGATGTATTTTATCTTATCCGTACTACTGGAGCGAAACGCTCCAGAAAGCTTTTTACAGCTTTCAAAAGTTTAGATATTATTAAGCCTGGATTGTAGAATTCCAGGCTTGGTGCCCACCCTTAGTCTTGGAACTTCTCCAACACTTATTACAGACAGAGCAAGCTTTTTGCAAAGCGAGTTTCTTTCCATCTGTAGGGCAGGATTGTCGTACTCCTTTGGAGAATTCTTTGTCTTTCTTCTTATTACCTATATTAAAGAAGATTCCGAACTCTCTTTCGTTAAATTCTGTTTGGATAACCCAATCGTCTTTGGTACCCGTGAATGCGAACTGAATTCCATCTTTCTTATAAAGATGCTTCACGTTTTCATAGTTTTTAATATTTTCATTATCGAACGATAGAACGATTCGAGTTAAGTTGTCTAGTTGTCGTAAACGAGTAAGCTCTTTATCCATTTCTTTCATGGTAAGGCTTTTAGAGATGATATAAAATTTAAAATTCAGTTGTGTGATAAAGTCAAAATGATCTTCGACGTAATCACCGCTGCCGTAAATTCTTACAGGCAGCCTCTCTAAGCCTTTTAAAGCTTTCGACTTGGATTTTCTACACCAAGCGTATTCCTCGTTAAGTTGTCTGGCAAAGTTTTCAGCGTTGTCAATTGCCCAGGAATTATTTCTTTGAATTTTCTCCAGATAGGCTGGATATATATTCTCCATATTGTCGACGTAGCAGTAATCACAGAATTGTGGACACGTAGTCCTTCTGTCAAAATCTACTGATAATATAGTTTTTTGATTCCTGGTGAACGCTTGAATTTTCATTCACACCAGAGTTAAAGTTAAATTAAATTAAATAATAAAATTGAAAGCGTTGATAGCCTTCACTATTCTTATACCATGTTTTTTAAAAAAATTTGATCATAGTATGTTTTAGCATCTTCATTCTAAGGTCATCATCCTTTGTAAGGCTTATAGCAGTCCGAAACGAGGTCTTTAAAAGCTCTTTAGCTTTAGATTCTACTACTTTTTTAGAAGTGGATCCTATAGGGTAAGATAAAGATGAAAAGTCTTTTGATACTCCATAACCCCTTTCTACTAAAGGGACAGGATCATTATTTTCTTGTGGTGTAGGAATCTTAATCCTTATAAAAACACTTTTACTATGCGGCTTAAAATTAATGTTTAGTTGGACAGGATAAGCTTTTAAATTATGCCTATTGTTTAAAAAACTATACCTCATAGGCCCTGAAAATCCTGTAGGGATTTCTCCTCTATTAACATTCGCCTTTACTGCTTCCTCCAGCTTCAAAAGGTCATTTGTTATTAGCGCCACATAAGACCTGGTCTTCACTTTATATATAATAAAAGGTAAATCTATAGAAGCAAAAGAAAGATTAGGTAGCCTATTATGAGGATTTATTAGAAATTTAAATTGAGAGATCCAATCTCCGCTATAAATTGCTCTCCCTTCTCCGGATTCAAACTTTTTATCCATTCTGCGTACCCCCTTAACTTTTCATAAGTTATTCTTTCTATTGGAGTTCCTTTTTTCTTTAGATTGTGAATCTTAGCTCTAAAATTTCTCCTTTTCCATTTAGGCACACCAAGCTTTTCATTTACAGTTATTCCCGTAACAGACATTCTATTATGAGGTCGTAGTATGCGGGTTTTTTTAGGGTTTACTAGAAACCCGTTAGCCTTTATTATTTCACTTACAGCTTCTAAATGAGGGACCATGTCCGTGCTATAGTCACCCGATGAGAATGAAAGGTCATCTACATATCTAGTATACTTTAGCTTATGCTTGGTGCTATAATCAAGAAGCTGCTTATCTGTTTTTATAAAGCCTATATTTGTTATATGAGGGGAACATGGAGACCCTTGTGGTAGCTTCTTTTTAAAAGTAGTTAACTCAGTTAAAGGCGCTAAATCATCTTTATCTAAAAAACCTTCTCCCTGGCCAAGCCTTGCACCTACAAAGTAATTGACATCCATTACCTTTTTATAATCAAAGGTTCCAAAGAAGTCCTTCAAATCTATATTTAACAAGACTTTACTTTTTAAATGAACTTCAGCCCCCTCTTTCATCTTCTTGCCAGGTATGAACCCTACTGCTGAATCATGAGCCTTAATCCTATAATAAATATTATACAGTAACTGCTCTTGAATTAACTTTAAAGGGTCCTGGGGAGCGTTGATTTCTCTGTAGCCGCGTGATCTTTTGGGCACTTTATACGTTAAATAATAATTATCTGGCCCTTTTCTTAAAACTTTTTTTAAATCTTCATTGTTAATAATATTGAATAGTTTCATTTCATCTCGTCTTTTAAATCTAAGTATCTAAATAAGTCTTTAGACGCTTCTTCTTCATTACCTTTAATACTTTCTAATTCTGATATAGTGTCAGATACTTTTTGAACAGTCTCTCTTCTAGCCCCTGAGCCTATTAAGATAGCGTAAACGCTTATCTTATTTACAGCTTTCCAGGAATTAAACTCCCCCACAAACCTTCCTGTAAATCTAGAATCTCCATCAGTTATAAACACTATGTCTGACTTTCGGAAAACTTTTGAGGACTTAATAACTTCTTGAGCTTTTCTGAGGGGCGGTTCAAATAAAGTACCATTTCCGCTAAAATAAGTTATCACTTCTATTAACTTTTTAGGGTTATTAAGTTCTGACCTACTAAAGCTTACTGTCCGGGGATTACTCTCGGAACTAAATAGAATGACATACATTTCACGCTTTTGTTTCCTGCAGACCTCCAATAAAGCCATAAAAGTAGCTTTGGCGTAAGTATCTCTTTCCCCCCTCATAGTCCCACTTACATCTATTACAGCTACTATTGGACCCTTACCCTTAGTTCTTTTGCTCCCGTAGTCGTAATTGGTTAAGTCGTTATCTATCATCTTTTTATAGAAAAGCTTTTTATAAGCTTTATTTGAGATGTAACTTAAATCATGGGTAAGGGTGGAGCTTAAATCAGATCCTCTAGTAGTGCCTGTTATAGAGTCCATGCCTTCTTTTGTCCAGACTTTCCTACCCTTTTTATAAATAGCTTTTAACCGGCCGGCAAGTTTTGAAACTTCTTGAATTTTTCTATTCTCTCGAAGCTCTTTTAAGGTTTTAATTTTTTCCTCATAAGGCAATTTACAAAAGGTTCCATCAGTCTCTACACCGAAGCCTTGCATAGTTTTAACCTCGGCTAGTAGGGCTTCTTTAGAAGACTCTAAATCGGTTTTCAGCTCATGCTTTACGCTTTTCTTTAAAGCTTTTTCTATCTCCTCAGAAGTTACCTCCTTGATAGTTTGACCCTCTTCTGACTTTTCCCTTTCTTCTAAGTCTTTTTTAACTTCCTTCAAGAAATTTTTTAAATCTTCGTTAGTCTCCTTTAACTCTTTAATTACTTTAACTACGCTTGGAATTATAGCTTCTACTGCTATTAAGGAAGTAAAATCATCTCTTTTGGAGATTTCTCTAATCTCTTTGAAGTCATCCATTTTCATGATTTCCTTTACTGTAAAGTAATTTAAGTAATAATCACTGTACACTTCATTCTTAGTCAAAGGCCTTAAATAATACCTATTGTAAGCTTGAAATAAATCTAGAATCAAATTCTCTAGATAAGGGTGAGGGTTTTCTAGTTCTTTATTTTCTTTTATTAAAGCTGTGAGTCTTTTGCTTTTGGCTCTTAACCCTTTATTAAAAAAATCTTCATCTATTATATCAGTTTTAAAAGTGTACCTATATAATGTTAAGTCTTTCTCTAACTCTTTGGTTCTTCTGTTGGTTAATCTCTTCATTTATCCTCCGTACGAAGCATTAAATAAATCTTGCGCCGTAGAAGTAAGTTTTCCTATTAGTTTTTCCGCCTCATCTGTACTTTTACCATTAGACTTTAAAAAGGTTTTTAAGCCCATAGCTTCAGTTTTTAGTCTTTCTATATTAGATAGTTTTCTGATGTTAGCTTCTGGTGAGTCTTCATCAGACTTAACAAACTCTTCAATAGTATTTAACTTCTCTCTTATCTCATTTAACTTACTTTTATCGTAAGAAACTGTGCTTATAATAGTTTTGGCAACTTCCTTTATCTGAGAAGGATCATCCCAGTAAGTATGCTTTAAGACTTCTAAGTCTTCATCTATGACGTAATCTCTGCCTTGGAGCAAAGCTTGAGCTTGAACTACTCGCATGCTTTGTACAGAGGTTCTTTCATTTATGTAATAAGCGCCATCAAGGTTTTTCTCTATATCTCTTTTTATATAGAAATTAGTTTTTATAATATCTTCACCTATTTTGACTTTATTAACTTCTTTCTGTAAAAGCTGGAGAGCTTCAAGAGTTATAGTGTGCTTTATTTCTCGCTCTTTATCAAGCAAGTTAGTTAGATGCATCTTTAAATCTGACTCTTTATCCTGAACTCTTCTCACATTGAACTTTAATAGAAACCTATCGTAAGCTGCTGCCAAATCGTCGTCTTCTTCAGGGATTTCATTTGACGAAGAAAAAAGGCACATTAAAGGTATTTGTTGTGGCTTACCTCCGTTAAAAAATACCTTCTCATTTAAAACCTTTAACAAGCTATTAATAGCTCCTGAATGGCTTTTCCAAAATTCATCTAAATAAGCAAAATGAGCTTCTGGTAGCATGCCCTCGGTTTTATGTACAAGCTTATCTTCCTTTTCTAGGGTTCTAATAGAAATAGGGCCGTAAAGCTCTTCAAGCTTTATTTGAGAGTGCATAGCTTGCTCGAAATACTTTGCTCCCACAATTCTCTTAGCTATGTTATCTACGACCATAGTCTTAGCTATCCCTGGATCCCCTACAAAAAGAAGGTTTTTCTGAGAAAGAATTGCCAAGAAAACTCCTTTTATCTCTTCTTCTCTTTCTACGATAAACTCACAAAGCTCTGAAATGATATTGTTTATCTTTTTAATGCTTTTTTCTGTCTGTGTCATGCGATTTAAATTATTTTATACGTATAAAAAATGTTGTCAGTGTTTTCTAATTTTTCAAGAGGTTTTTCTTTTTCTAATATTTTCTATTTTTTCTAGTTATCTCCGTTGTCGCTTTTTGAGCCGGACACAGTTACTCCTGCAGCCACAGCTATTACGATTATCGGACCTAGCATTATTTCCTCTTGTATTTTTAAATTAAAAAGAGGGGCCTCCTTTGGAGCCCCTCTTGTTCTTAAGAACGGAAGGCCTTGCTAATAAGCTCTTTGAGCATAGCAAGGTTCTTTGGTTAGCCGAAAGCTTGGATCAGTTATCTCCAAGTCCAGATCTTGAGCCTCTATCGCTATTGCGATCGGTCAAGCTGGTTCTATCGGCCATTAGTAAAGTTACTTAATTTCATATATAAAAATTAAGCGGTACTTCCGCTCACTATTCTTATACCAATTAATTGACTTTATTTAAAGCAAGTCTTATATTTAAACACTTAACTTCTAAACAAACTAACACTTAAAAATTTAATGGAAAACGCCTTAGACCATAGAGTACAAAACAAGAAAATTCAAGAATCGCTTAAAGATTCTGTAATATCGATGTTCCCGATTAAGTCTGGTAACAAAGAATTAAGGGTGGAAAACGTGGTTCTAGAGGATGATTTAAGTGAAACAGATTTTCCCGCCCAAAAAGAAGTTAAGCTAAATAGAGATACTTGAGAAGTACCTATAAAAGCCGATGTTAGTATTATAGACACTGACACAGGTCGCCCTATTTCCCAAAAATCGGGGGTTAAAATAGGAGCTATACCAAAGCTAACTAACAGGTTAAGTGCTATTGTAAAAGGTAATGAATACCAAGTCACTAATCAGCTTAGACGTAAAAGTGGAGCTTATCATAGACAAAAGAAAAATGGGGAATTACAAGGAGAATTTAACCTTGAAAAAGGACAAAACTTTTCTCTAGAGATTGACCCTAAAAGACAGATATTTTACTTTATCCTAAGGAGCGGTACTCGTAAGTATAGACTTTACAATATTTTAAGTACATTAGGTGCTAGCGATACTCAAATTAAAAAAGCCTGGGGTGGCGTGCTTTTTGATATAAATAAGAAAAGTGCTTTAAACACTGAAGTAAGCGAGTTAGTAGATTTATATAAAAAACTTATAAGTCCTAGAGATATACCTAATGATGTAAGTAAAGTAAGAAGCGGGTTAAAAGCTTATTTTGAGACTACAAAGATGAGCGGTCAAGTAAACTCCATAACCTTGGGTGACTCCTTTGACTCAGTTAACGCTCCTGCTTTATTAGCCTCCTCTAAAAAGCTTTTAAGAATTAATAAAGGAGAAGAAAAGCAGGATGAAAGAGACTCGCTTATCTTTAAAAACTTATATGCCCCCGATGATCTATTAAAGGAATATTTTAAAGGCAATGAAAAAGTTATAAAGCGTAAGATGGAGAATGCCCTCCGAAATAGAGATCAAGTGCGAGAGGTAATGCCCGCAAACGCTTTTACCAATCCTATTAGAAAATTTTTCACTACAAGTGACTTATCTTCCACACCTCCCCAAACTAACCCTGTGGCCATGGCTGTTAACAGCCGTAAAACCACTACTATGGGAGAAGGTGGTATCCAAAATATGCACTCTATTACTATGGAGACTAGGGATGTTCAGCCTTCTCAACTAGGTTTTTTAGATGGGTTGTCAACTCCAGAGTCTTTAAAAGTTGGAGTTTCTGTAGGACTTGCCAGCGAGGTAGAAAAGAGAGATAACGAAATGACTACCCCAGTAATAACTAAGGAAGGCAAAACAAAGCATGTTAGCCCTTTAGATACTTATAAGGCTGTAGTAGGGTTTCCTGATCAATATAAGCTTAAGGGTGGAAAGCCTCAACCTTTGTCTGACAAAGTAAAGGTTCTAAGAAATCATAAGTCTGATGTTGCTAGCCCTAAGGAAGTGGATTATTATTTAACCAATCCTAGCGCCATGTTTGATTACGGCGCGAATATGATACCGTATTTAAACACTACGCAGGCTAACAGAGCTTCTACAGCTGGTCGAATGATTACCCAGGCCTTGCCCTTAGATAATCCCGATACTCCTCTTACAAAGGTTGTAAGAAATAAAAATGAGACTTGGGAGCAAGTTATGGGGTCCTTTCTATTACCCACTTTAGACCAGGAATCTAATAATTCCAAAACGAGTGGTACTGTAAAAAGTATATCAGATGATTACATTTCAATAAAGGGTGACGATGGGAAAAATTATAAGGTAGGTCTTTACAAGGACTTTCCTTTAAATCAAGATGGGTTTTTAAATTCTAAGCCTATAGTTAAAGTAGGAGATAAAGTAAAAGGAGATCAAATTTTAGCTAAAAGTAATTATACGGATGACAAGGGTGAGCTGGCACTGGGTAAAAATCTTACTGTGGCTTATTTATCTTATAAGGGTAACGCTTTTGAAGATGCTGCAGCTATTACAGAGTCCGCCGCTAAAAAACTTTCACATACTACCATAGATAGAATAAACGTATTTTTTAATCCTAAATTAAGCTTTTTTGATTTAAAAAAATTCCGCGCTACTTACCCCCAAGAAATTAAAGGAACAAATGTACAAAAATTAGATGCAGAGGGATTACCTAAGATAGGGGAAACTTTCCAAGAAGGTGAAATTCTAAGTGCTTTTTTAGTTAAAAAAGAGCTAGATGGCCTTGATATAAGTTTAAAGAAATTAGATAAGGCAGTATATTCCCCTTTTGCTAAAAATGTAACTACTTGGGATGAAGAAGATCCTGGAGTAGTAACTGAGGTGAGAAAGAAAGGCCGAAACATAGATATCTATGTTAAAAGTGTTCACCCTTTCAAAGAAGGAGATAAACTATGCGTAGATGAAGAAACGGAATTTCTAACTGATAAAGGGTGGAAATCTATTTTAGAGTTAAAGGGTTCTGAAAAATTCTGTACCCTAAATCCAAATGGAGAATTAATAGAGTACCAAGAGGCCCAAAGTATTAATATATATGACCATGAGGGTCCTATGTATAAGATAGCAAATACTACTATAGATCAACTTGTTACTCTACGCCATAAAATGTATGTTAAGCCTCGTAACCCTTTAAATAGTGGATACGGTTTATTTAATCCTAAAGATATATTTGGTAAGCGAGTCAGGTATTCTAAAAGTGGTAAATGGTTTGGGGAGGATCTTGTAATACCCTCTGAAATACAACATGAAATTGATGCTTTAGATTTTGCTTCATTTATGGGATGGTTTTTATCTGAGGGAAATACTAACAAAACTCCAAAAGGGTATGTAACTACAATCCATCAGAGTTTAGAAATAAATCCTATTAACTATAAAGAGATAGTTAATTTACTAAAAAGGATGAATCTTACTCCAATTGAGCAAAAAGATAGAATTACCTTTAATTCCAAGTCTTTTTATTACTATTTAAAGCCTTTCGGCAAATCCTTTCAAAAATTTGTCCCAGATGCTATAAAAGAGTCTGACTCTGAATATATAGAAGCTTTTTTAGATGCTTACTGTAAAGGGGATGGTTCTATAAATAATAGCGGGCAAAAAGTTTATATAACATCCTCATTAAAAATGAGAGATGATTTGATGGAATTGATACTTAAAAACGGTATGGCAGCTAATTATACTTTAGCTTCTCCAGCCGGTACCCGGGTTTTTGAATATTTTTCTAACTATGATTGTTGGAATATTAGAGAAATAAAAACAAAATTGTACCCACAAGTTAATCATGGGCACGTACATGATCAAAATGCACAAGAAGAGGATTATATACACTATGAGGGCAAAGTAGGATGCCCTACTACTCCTAACGGTATAGTTTATATTAGAAGAAATGGTAAAACTAGTTGGACTGGTAATTCGTCGCGCTATGGTGATAAACATATTGTAGGTAAAATTATACCAGATTCAGAGGCTCCTCATAGACCTGATGGAACTCCAGTAGATATTATGGTTAACCCGCAGGGTGTTCAAGGTCGTATGAATATGGGACAAATGCTTGATACTGCCTCTGGTAAAATAGCTATAAAAAGAGGAGAGCCTTTTATGGTTAAGAACTTTAAAGACCCTGAAAGTGATGCTGCTAAAAATATTATAGATACTTTAAAGAAAGAAGGTATTGAAGCAAATGAGATTTTAAAAGATGGCAAAAATGGGAATCCTTTAGAGAATCCTGTTTTTGTAGGTAATCGCCAATATATTAAATTACGCCACATAGTTAAGAAAAAGCTTGGAGCTCACTCTCTTGGTGTTTATGACGTAGATGAACAACCAGCTGGAAAAGGGGCGCAGAAAGTGGGTAACTTAGAGACTTACTCTTATTTAGCTCACGGAGCTAAAAACCTTCTTCGAGAAGCTTCCCAAATAAAAGGCCGTAAAAATGAAGAGTATTTTAGAAACTTACAATTTGGATTACCCCCTTCAAAGCCTAATGATAATTTTGTATTTAATAAAATGCTTGACTATCTACGAGCTTCGGGTGTTAACGTAGAGAAGAATGGTAACCGGTTTCAATTACTTCCTCTTACAGATAAAAAAGTAGATGAACTAAGTAACGGCTCTATTCCAGATCCGGGGGCTATGTTAATAGGTAAAAATTTAGCTGATAAGAAGGGCGGACTTTTTGATAAAAAGATTACAGGAGGGTCTAAAGGAGAAAAATACTCTCATATAGACTTACCCGTTAAATTACCTAAC
>Ga0136591_1000284_pt1 | contig 22438 bp, 22 predicted proteins | sample AntRauMFilla3767_FD_104929 | JGI IMG/M metagenome (GOLD analysis project Ga0136591, IMG submission 104929) | Saline lake microbial communities from Rauer Islands, Antarctica - Metagenome Filla 3 #767 | ecosystem: Environmental > Aquatic > Non-marine Saline and Alkaline > Saline | place...
AGCTGGTCCTCGTGGATCTCACCGTCTGCTTGTTTGGTTTTAGACACACCTTCAGCAAGCAGACGTTCTAACTAAGCGGCTTTGTGAAGTACTGAGTGTTGCTTCGGGCATAATATTATTACTTATTGTGAAGTACTGCATAACTGATTATTATCCAATTAGTGGTAACAATCTTGGAAAGATATCACTTTTGGCAATTTTATCTGGCGTGGTACTTCAAACGGGTATTGCTGGATTCTTAGGTGTCGCTTTTGGGGGTATCCGTCGCCGTGTGTCAGATCAGGAGCGAAATTTCAATGATAGACAACAGCCCTGGGATTACGCTTCCGGTGAGATTCGTGAAGAAGAGGTCCTGATACGCACAAAAACCAATGGTTGTGTTCAAGGCATTGTAGCCCGGTACGGCCAAGGAAAACAAGCAGGCGATATAGTAATCTCGCCCGTAGGACCAGGGAGTCGGGAGGAATTAGAGGTGGGAGATTCTCACGAAACCGATGCGTTGTACGTCCGACAAAGTTCAATCTCCGAGATTCATTTCGTTGACGATGAGCAAGAAGATGAGTACCAGTCCCTGTTGTCAGAAGGAGATATTGAACTGGATGATCTTGAAGAAGGAGATAGTGAGGAAGGTGACGATTGACGTATGAATATCTTTGTTTAACAGAGTCGAGATGCAGTCTACAGCTTACTGTTCACTGTGTAACTCGGGAATTTGTTATAAACATATTCCAACAGCCGGGAGATAGGCATCGAGTCAAATTGAGAAATAACTCTTTGCACTACTGACTCTACCTGCCCGTCAGATGCATCGCTAATTTCCTCTGAACGCTGCTCGCCTTGATCAGTGAGCGTGTAAGTGTACTTTTTTCCTTGCGGCAGTCGCGTTACTTGCTCTTCAACGAGACCATCCTCTTCCATGCGATCAAGCTCGTGTAGTATGTCGGCAGAGAACGGTCCGTAATCGTAAGGCTTGAAATTGAAGACTTCACTGCTAGGCTGGTCCCACAGCTTTTGAACTAGAAAGACTAACTTCTGGAGTCGGGTCCTCCCCTCAATTTTGTGCTGCTCAGACTCTTCGAACAGCATGAGCAGCAGTTCGCGTTGTGAGGGCATAGGTCAGACTCCTCCCTATCCATACATGAATCTTGAGTCTTCAAACGTCTTTTGGTTACTATTAGACCGGTTATCAAGGCTTTTGAGGGGTGTACTAAGAGGCAAAGGGAGGCGCGCTTGAGACTCCTTTGATAGGTCAGGCACCTACTGAATCTTAGCTAAGATTCTCTATCGGCGACACGGCGAAGTTGTTGAAGAACTACGACACGGAGCCCGCGATATAGAGCTATAGCCGACTACTCCGGGCCAAACTGTGGTTTATGATGTCGGACTTTTCATTGAGAAGTATCCATGCGCATCGAGCGAAACGAGAACCATCATTCGTACCGCTGCTGGCTGACGCCGGACGAGTACAAGACCCTCAAACAGAGCGCGGGTAGCTACCGGGACTCCCTCATCATCCAGCTCGGCGGCGAGGTCGGGCTCCGGTCCTTCGAAATACCCCAGATTCATCCGGAGCACATCAAGCACGTCGACGGCCACGCTCGGCTTCGTGTTCCCCAGGGGAAGGACACCGAAGGGAGCGGCGGAAAGCCCCGCGACGCTTACCTCCCCGAGCAAGTCGAGAGCGATCTGCTCCGCTACGCCAACGTCGAGGACATCGACCGCGACGAGCCAATCATTGACCTGAGTGAGCGGTCAGTACAGCGACGAGTCAAAGCCACCGCCGAGCGGGTCGCAGAGGAGACCGGCGACGCCGACTGGCAGAAGCTGTCGAGTCACGATCTCCGACGGTACTACGCACAGACACTCCTGGTGCGTGAGCGGATGAACCCCAGAGTGGTGATGGAAGTCGGTGGGTGGTCGTCATTCTCCGCGGTCGAGCCGTACCTGAACGCTCCGACAGCAGAGGTAGTGAACCGAGAGTTCGAAGAATCCAGGTTAGCATGACGACCAAGCTGGAGGGGGTAGAGAAGGGGGTGAACGGGGCCCCTTCAGCGGTCGCTCTCTGGGCCCGTCTAAATTGAGAAGCCAAAAGCAGCAGTAGAGGGGGCAGAAGCAGCACTCAAGCGACAGAAAGAGCCAGCAGAAAGGGGCCCTTCGAGGGGGTGGTAGCCGGTGGTCGGCTAATCACGGCCCATATCTGCGGGTAGAGGGCCCTCAAGCAGCGCTCAAGTACAGAATCTAGCGGTGGTCGAGGACCCATCAAGCAGTGGTCGTTCTGGTACGAGTTGGAAGAGCAAGGGGACGACCCACCTCGAAAGGGCCCTTACTCCCCTGCTTACCCCCCTGCCTCCATGCACCGGCTTTCACTACCAGCGAAAAGGGCGCTTCAGCACCCTCAAGCAGCGAAAATCTTCGCTTGAGAGTAGCAGCAAGAAGCGGCAATTCTACCTGCTTCCTAGGGGCGGGGTCGACGACTACCCAGACGAGGGGTTAGAGGGGCCTGAAGCAGCGCAAATCAGGCGATAAGAGCAGGGGATGAAGGGGCCTTCTGAGGGGGGTTTGCTCAACTTTAGCCGTTTAGTCGAGAACGAGCCGCTTCAAAGGTGTAATCGCTTGGCAGATGAGCGTCATCACGATTTTTATCAGAGCCCATCTTGGACGGTGGAGTAAACGTTACTGGAGATCGACCACCCAGCTCAGGATACGGAACATAAAATACCGCATCTTCCTCAATAACATATCCAGCGAATAGGTCAACCGTTTCCCTATCGTACTTATCGGGGTTTGGTAATTTGATAGCGTATCGCCGCTTGTCCTCATGCTTCGCAGTCTTTACCTGGATTTTGAGCAAGCAATTATCTTTGTCTGCGATAAGGTCGTACGGGTGTGAATGCCCGTGGGTATAGGCAACGCGACAGCCGTTATCAATCAAATCCAGTGCCACCTTCATCTCAGACGCCTCACCTCTGAGGTGTCCAGAATTCCTGACCATGGTGTAATCAGTTATAGTAAACTGATATAAATCCACCATCAGCGTTGGCTTATAGGAGTAGACCGCTGGATTGCAAGTACGAGTCTGGTCAAGAAAGGGATACAGCGGTTGGTTTTATGTTACGTGCTAATTACGTAAGGTCATGGCTCTCCAGCAGATTTCCAAGGAAGATATCGCGGGCTGGGACTCTCTCGATGCTATCGCTAATACCTTCAAGAAGCGTAATCTGAAGACACGGGAAAATCTCGGCGAGGAGAACGAATTGGTCCTTCAGCTCACCGATACCGAATTTATCGTCATCGTCGAAGCAGGGGCCGGCGAATCGGCAACGGATTTCAAGCCCGACAACCGGAACCGCCGGACGAACCTCGTCGCGACGAACGACTACGAGGAGTTCACCTTCCTGACTCGTATCCGGAGCTGGGAAGGCCAGCAGCACGGCCGCATCAAGCACCAGAAGCTCTCGTTCACCAAGGAGCAGATGACAAGCGAGAGCGGCGAGAAGAACACCGTTCTCCAGAAGCTCAACAGCATCGAATACGGCTCCGCCGATGCCATTCAGGACACACTCTACGACACCAAGCAGGTCGTCAAGGAGTTCTACCAACAGTTCGAGGAGCTCCGGACCGATCTGGTCCAGGAAGTTTCCAATATCCCCGACGACCGCGGAGATGCCAAACAGCGGTACGTCCAGGTCCTTCTCGACCGGATGATTTTCCTCTATTTCATCCAAGAGAAGCGGCTTCTCGATCGCAATATCGAGTACCTACACGAGAAGCACGACGCGATCGTCGACGAAGGTGGCGACGTCTACGATGAGTTCTATCATCCACTGTTCTTCGAGATGCTTGCGGAGGGGAAGCAGGACCCCGACTTCGGGAGCTTGCCGTACTTGAACGGGGGACTGTTCTCGAAGAACCCGGTCGAAGAGGAATTCGAAGATGCGCGACTGGGTGAGTCTTCAGAGGAAACTAATGAGTACTTCGGGGACATCCTCGATTTCCTCTCAGACTGGAACTGGAACGTCGACGAACGGCTCGACGTCGTCGACCCGAAGAACCTCTCACCGGCGATTCTCGGGCACATCTTTGAGCAGACGGTCAACCAGAAAGAGATGGGCGCGTACTACACTCCAGAAGACATAACCGGGTTCATGGCCCGGCGGACGATTCACCCGTATCTCCTTGACCAACTGAATGAGGCAATCGATGACGAGTACGAGGAAATTGACGATATATTCGGGTTCCCTGCGGTGGACTCTGAAGAAGGAGCGACAGCTCTCGCCGATGGAGGTGCCATTACCGCTCAAGTACCTACTGCAAACGTAGAAACGAGACATATAGAGACTTTATATCACGATGTGCTAACTGAAGCTCACGTTCTTGACCCGGCGGTTGGGAGTGGAGCGTTTCTCCTCGCGGCACAGGAGGTGCTGCTGGACATCTATATGCAGTGCATCGAGTACTTCCAGCAACTGGACACGGAAGAGAAGGCATGGAAACTAGAAAACCGGACTCGAGACGAACTGGAGAAAATAGAACAGAGCCAAGGAGAGGCCCCACTGTACGCGAAGCGTTCAATTATCCTGAACAATCTCTATGGTGTTGATATTGATCAGGGGGCTGTCGAAATTTGCAAACTGCGTCTATGGCTGTCAATGGTCGCCGATATCGAAGATGAGCCCAAGGATGTAGAGCCACTACCGAATATCGACTTCAACATCCGACAGGGTAACTCACTGGTCGGATTCACCGGAATGCAGGAGATTGTCAATCAAGACGGCGACACATCGTTAGCGAACTACGGTGGAGGAATTAGCCAAAGCGTTCGGGAGATGTTTGACGACGTAATTGCTGCCGTTGAGCGCCATCGGGAGGCAGACTCTGCCAAAGAGGCAGCAAGTGCCCGAAATGTCGCTGAGTCTCATATAGAAGAACATAGCCGAAGTCTCAATGAAAAGATAGTAGATCAATATCACCAGGCAGGAGTTGAAGATATTGAACTAAGCGATATAAGAGAATATTCACCATTTCACTGGGTCATCGAATTTGCCTTAGTTTATGACTCAGGAGGGTTTGACGTGGTTATCGGAAATCCCCCCTGGGATGTAATAACCGCTAGTAGGGATGATTACTTCTCTAAGTTTGACGAAACTTTTCGTACCCGCCCCCCTGATGAAAAAGATAATAAGCAAGAGGAATTGTTAGCAGACACTACTATCGCGGAGGGATGGGAACAGCATAAAGACGAAATGGAAACCCGTGCAGCCTATTTTAACAAAGGAGGACAGTACACTCTGCAAAATCCAACCGTAGATGGACGGGCTGTTGGTAGTGAAAACGACCTCTCAATGTTATTTTTTGAGAGAGTCTTTGATTTGGCACGTGAGGAAGGATATATTGCACAGATACTGCCCGGGGTGATTTTCAATGGTGCAGCGGCCAAAGATCTCCGTTTGCATGCTCTCGAGGAAACGAGTGTCCGAGACATAATTGGGTTTGAGAACCGTGGAATCTTCGAAGATCTCCACTTCCAATATCGGTTTGGGATCATCACCTTGCAGAATAGCGGTGAAACGGACATCGTGAACGGGATATTCAGCCAGACAGACACTGATGTCCTCCGAAGTGTCGAGTCCGGGCTTTTGAATATCCCGAAATCGATACTTCTCGACTATTCCCCAGAGGCCCGAATTTTCCCGTATATAGATTCACAGCAAGAAGTCAACGTTCTCAAGAAAATATTGAAACATCCTCCGACTTCTGAGGATATTGATGATACTTGGTATTTAGAACCATATAGCGAACTACACAAATCTCAAGATTCGGATAGGTTCATAGAAGATTCGTCAGAAGGAACTTATCCAGTTATTGGTGGGCGACATATCCATCAGTATGCCTACAACCCAAAGATGGCGGATTCTATAGCAACACCATCTCTTTGGAGTGTTAATGAAAACGAGAATCCAGAAAAGAGTGCAAAAAGGCGTGTCAGAGAGAAGAATTATCGCCGGCTGAAAAAGGAATTATATGAATCGTTCAATGGTTCCGGGTCGCAGAAGGGGTTCGTAAATGACCTGTTGAAGAGAAATGGACGTGGAGAGTTGTCTGAAGACGATGTCCTGTTAGACTGCACTGAGTACCGAATTGTCTACCGTGAGATAGCACGACCGACAGATGAGCGTACGATGATTGCGACAGTTATACCACCCAATGTGACGTGCTACCACAAACTTCACACTATCCGCCCCTACGAAGTTTCACCGTCAAGAGATGACCTTGGCGACACTCCGCTACATTCTGTCTATGAACGCGTATTTGATAATCAAGAATTGTTTGCTGCCGTCGGATTGCTAAACAGTATTCCGTTCGACTTCCTGATGCGGACTAAGATCGACAGCAGCATTGTAATGTACAAATTCGCCGAGTCACAGATGCCACGTCTCACCGAGGGCGATGACTATTTCCATTACATTGCTGACCGGGCTGCTAGCTTGAATTGCTACGGGCAGGAGTTCACAGAGATGCGAAGTCGACTCGGAGGGATAGAACCTGCAACCGATCAAGATGAGCGCCGTGAGTTACGAGCTGAGATTGATGGAGCTGCCTTCCATGCTTACGGTCTTGAGCGTCGTGAGGTCAAGTTCGTCCTTGATGACTTCCATAGAGTCGAAAATCCACGTCTGATGGACGAGGAATACTTCGATATGGTCTTTGAGAAGTTTGACCGTCTCACAGAAGAGGGACCGATGGACTGAGCCTACCTTCCGACAATGCCCCAGCAGACTAGGCGCGCCTGAACCGCACTCTCACCGACAAGCGTGTCCTGATATTCTGACGACGCCTCGATATTTGCATCAACGAAAGAATCCAGTTCCTCGAGGAACTCTGAAGGCGGCCACTTGGGGTACGAATCGTACTCGGGATGGTGACGGAACGTCTCTCGAAGGATCCGATCCTCGTCTGTATTGTCCAGCATGACATCCTTCAGTTGGTCCTGTAGGTTGCCAGCCCACTCGCCAAGCGTGTTGTAGCCGTCCACCGGAGCAACCTCGTCCCCATGATTTGGAATCAGATAGTGGCTCAGGAAGTCAAGTATCGTCTCCTGCTCTTTGGAGAGTTTTTCGCCCTGCTTGAACGCAGCACCCACCTGCCCCTCTCGGATAGATTCTAAGCGGTCTTCGAGATGGTCCTCAATGTCCTCACGGTTCGACAACACGGAATCGGTGTTCCCTTCCGCGGGCTCACCGTCGGTGCCCGGTTCGATGCCAAGATGTCGAACTGGACGCTCCTTCACTTCACCCGCGAATGGTTTGTAATAGAACGCCCGGCGGATGCGACCCAGTGGAGCAGATTCGGTCTCATGGCTGTCTTCATTTTCAAACCATAGATGTGCAAGCCCGAACACACCGGGCTGTGGTCCGGCCTTGTGGCCGATAGCGTTGGTGTATAGCAACTCTCGCTCTCCAGGAGTCTCGTCGAGATACTCCTCGGCGAACTCGAAATCAGCAGTGTCGAGTTCGAAGTCGTCGTTCAGTTCTTGCTTGAGCAGATATCGCTCGAAGGCGGCACTCTCGTCACTCCCCGCGTTTCGCAGCAGGGGGTTCTTCGAGGTGTCGTCCAGTTCGTTGTAGTCGTCAACTTCCCGTGACTGTCGAAGGGACTCCTCTATCTCCTCGACTTCGAGTTCGCCGATAGTCTTCTGTGTCTCGACGCCTGCCCGCTCTAGCACGGCGTCTTCGTTGGGGTCGAGGATATTGTTCTCCTTGCCGACGATAAGCGCGATATCGTCGATCTTCGCTTGCAGACGCTCCAAGAGCTTGATTGCCGCTTCAATATCTCCGTCTGGGTAGAAGTTGTGGACGTACTTCTCGGCCGTCGACCCGATGCGGTCGATTCGCCCGACCCGCTGGACGATTCGCATGGGATTCCAAGGCAGGTCGTAGTTGACGACGACACTGATGTCTTGGAGGTTGACTCCCTCGCTCAGTGTGTCGGTCGCGACAACGTACTGGAGTTCGGTTTCGTCACTCTCCGCGAGCGTCTGTTGATAGCCCGCTGCGTCGGGTGCGAACCGCTGGATAATATCCTGCTTGTTTTCGTCGCCGCCTTTTACCACGGCGCTGTTAGCCGACGTGAGTGGGGACTCTGGATCCTCGATGAGTGTCCGGTGAACATAATCCGCTGTCGCTCGGTACTGGGTGAAAATGAGCACCTTCTGATCGTATCCGTTGAGCACCGTCGCGAGGCGGTCGATCTTCGGGTCACGGAACTTCTGGAGTGCAAAGACTGCCTCGTAGAAGTCCTTTGTCGCCGTATCAGCGTCATTGAGCTCACTGCGATAGAGCACGGGAGTGAGGTCGTCCTCAGGGACTTCGGGTAGGACAGCAGCGCCATTGTCTGCGAGCCATTGTTCCAGCTCAACCTCTGCATCTGCGACACCACCAGCGTCCTCTGCGACTCGGCCGATGAATCGTGAGAGGAAGTATGCGAGGAGCGTGAGGTCCTCTCTGATGTAGCGCCTCACTTCACCGACCGTCGCATCGGCCAGCTCGAGGTCGCTGTCATCGTCGCCATTGTCAGCCCGGAGCGCTCCAGTGTCGAAGCCGAACTCTTCGAGATTCTGCTCTAATTCTTCAGCAGCGTCTTCCCCTTCCGCGAAGTCGTCGATAGTGGTAGGAGCTTCGTCGTCCTGGACTGCCCGAAGCACCGCGATATCTTCGTCCGCAGACAAGTCCTCAAGAACTCTGAGCAGCGACCGCTCGCTTTCGTGGAGCGTCTGAATCGACTGCACGAAGGCGTACGTCGACGACTCCAGTCGCTTCAGCAGGTTGAGCTTGTAGAGTGCTTTCAGCGTTCCACCCGCCTGCGGATTTCGAATGGTGATGTGGGGAAGGTGCAGTGCGTCCATCACGTCCGGTAGCATCCGATAGATGGGCTGGTAGGCCGGCGGGAGACTGTACTGCTCCTTGTGGAGTGTCGGCGGCGAGAAGTCCATCTCGAACTGCTCGTCTTCCTTGATCGTCTCCTTGACGTGTTTTCGGGTCCGGAGCACCATCACCTCGTTCAGAATTTCAGAGATCTCTGTCGAGTGTCGCTGGAGCTGCTCAGTCAGCTCCTGTTCCTCTTCCTCAGTCACCTCCTCTTTCCCAGCCGCAACGCGCTTGCGTTGCTCCGATTTCTCGATATACTGGTCGAAGGCGTCGAAGTCCAGCGACGCCTTGTTCATGAGCTCTTCTGGGCTCGTAAAGAGGCTGATGAGATTCTTCAGGTCAGTCGCTGAGTTGTTAATCGGCGTTGCGGTCAGCATTATCATCGTCTGCTCCCTGAGCAAGCGGAGATTAGCGTGGCGACGCGTCCCTTGGTACGCGTCGTCGTGCTCTGGATTCGGATTCCACTTCCCAGAATTACGGAACCGATGGGCCTCGTCAATCAACACCACGTCGAAGGCGTTGTCGAGTTCTTGAACGTCCTCGTACGAGAGATTCTGGAACTTGCTGATGCTCATCACCCGAAGGTGGGTCTCATCCACTTCGAGCCCAAAGAACGGATCCCCATCCTCATCGGTGGCGTTCTCTAAGAGATCAGTCCACTGCTCGGTCAGGTTTGCCGGAACGACCAGCAGACACCGATCGCCCCGTTGTCGGTAGTCGTGGAGCAACTCACTCCCAATAAACGACTTCCCCAGGCCGACTGAGTCGGAGATGATACAGCCATCGTACCGCGAGATTTTCTCCTTGGCACTCTCATATCCGAGCGTCTGGAAGTAGTATAATGGGCTGTCGCGCGTGCCCACGTTCCCGCCGAGTTCGTCGTAGGCAAGGAGCTTGTACATCTCGAACGGTTCGAGATACGTCCCAAGCTCTTCATCGGTTCCACCGCCCGTTTGCTTCTGTTTCCACTGCTTGTATCGGTCGCTGTTCTCGATTATTTGGACGATCTCTTCGGAGAACTCCTCAGCATTTGCCCACTGGTTATCATACCACTTTTCGAAGGCTTTGGCGTCGCCGCGTTCCTGACTCGTGAGATTGAGTTCAACGTTGTTCCGTTGGCCACTCTGAGAAAAGTTCGATGAGCCAACGATAGTCACTGCTGCTCGACTGTCGGTCTCCCCCTCGCGAATACTGGGGTCGTCCACCGCACCACGAAAAGAAGCACCTTTTGCGTGGAAATAACCCTGCCCGGGGTTGCGAACGCGGATATCGACCAGATCGTTCGCAATGAAGTCACGTAACCGATCGAGTCGCTCCAGTTGAGCGTTGTTCAGACTCTCAATATCACTCTCAAGCTCTTCTGTGAACTGCTCTCGGAGGGTTTGCCCTTCGGAAATCTCCTCTGCTGTAGCTCGGTTGGTCTTCCGGCCCATCAAAATCCTAAGCGGGGAGTGGGCCATCGAGTCTGGGTCACGAAGGTTCGCTAAATCTTCCTTAATCAAATCAAAACCGGACAAATAAAAATAGCCCGTCGCGATACGTATCTCCTCACACTCCGGGATAACTTTTTGATACGTGTCTTCAAGCGTACCGTCAGTATTGTCGACGAGTGGATCAAGTGGTAATAACATCAGATAGTTACCACTGGTCGCCAAGTGTGTTGAAAACTTCGCCTATTGGAAACGGTAGAAAATAACGGTATACGAGATTATGCCGTTTCTCTTGGGTCTTCTACAAGACGCCAGAGAGCTGTGGGCTCGTGAAGATACTCAATGCATTCTGCAGCATGAAGCCGATCTAAGCGTTTAGTGACAGTTGGTCTTGAGAGGTCGGTGAAATCAACTAGAGCACCCGTGGTGAGGTTCCCCTTTTCTACAAATTCGTCAAGGACCTGATCTAGATTATCATCGCGCTTGAGAGGCATTTGAGAGACCATGGTTTCGCCGTACGCATAGAACTACCCGACTACACTTGTATTTACTGTCTGCCTTAACAGGTCGTTAAGGATAAGTATGTGCATACAGATGGTGTCTGTAAGAACTACGGCTCAGAGAGCGCTACCGAAGCGCCCGGGTGCTGAAGACACCCGAGCCGGGTTCTCAACGGAAGCCAAGAACCCATGTCAACCGACGATACACGCGGGAATGAAAGCATCGCCTCGACGAACGACCCAAGTCGACGCCAGTTTCTCGGCGCGGCAGCTGCGGCCGCGACGCTCTCGGTCGACCCACCAGCGGACCCACAGGCCCCGATCTCGGACGGCTTCGCCGCACACGTCGCCACCGAACACGTCGAGCCGGCCCGTCGAGCGCTGATACGGCAGGACTACGACCGTAAGGAAGCTATCCCGAAGCTCGAACGCGCCCTTTCTCAACTCCGACAGGAGGCACAGCCCCATCCCGACGAGAGGCGTGAATAACCTAGTCACTCAATCATTGAATCAATCATTAATTCGTTGACACATACTAAGTGGGACCAGCCAATAGGTGCTACACATGGAGCGCAAAACCAACCCAATCCGTGGGAGAGTGGACTAGTAATTAACTAAGTTATTAACTTATTAATTAATCAACAGGTACTAAGTGAAACCCCGAATATGGACCTAATACGCAGAAAAAACAGCGCAAACAACTCACAGGATTCAGACAGATGACTCTCGAAAGTCGAAAAGTGCGAACGGTCGGCCGGGTCAAGCTCACCAGGCTTCGGCCGTCCGTTCTGAAATCGCTGGACCGGGAAGTTTTCTTCCCATCCTTCGTTACTAGCTCTAGATACTTAGAGCTTGGGAACGATGGCTTCCCGGTCCGGGTTCGCCGGCCTAACCGGCTCTCCACCGGACTATGGAAAACAAACACGCTGGACTGATTGTAGCGGCTGGCCGACAAGAATCGTCTCGAACCGACCCCACCGAGCGAGGTGTCGGCCGATGATAGAGCGGTTCGGCCACGACAAGATTCGACTCGTCGAGTGCCCGGTCTGCGGGCGCGACCTGCGGGACAAGAAGGTCTCCTTCCACGTCGAGAGCCACGCACCGACCGACTTCGGACTGTCGCCGCAGGGGGTGATTCAATGACGGCGAAGAACGCAGACGGGGACGAGTTCGTCCAGGAGAACAGAGACACACTCGTCCGCATCATCAAGCACGGTGACGACGAGTTCGTCCGCGCTATGGCGCTGCAGGCGCTGATTCGGTACGGGAACGAACCCACCCTTCACGACGTGCAAAGCGAAATCGAGCGGGCCAAGGAGGAGGTGTAGACGGTGTCCGCTTCAGCTCTCGATGGTACTCGCAAACTCTCTCGCTTCACGGAGGATTTCGGGGTTATCGTCACCGAGTTCGATGAACCGCTCGACGCTTTCGAGGTTGTCGAGCAGCTCGGGGTCGTCGCGAGCGATTCGAAGCAATTCGGCCCGAACTTCACGCTGATCCTCTTCCAGCTCCTCGACGGCCGCCGCATCCATCGCCTGACTGCACCAGACGCAGGTGGGCTCGTCGCGCGGTGTGTCATTCCGGCATCGCGGGCAGGTGACCGGCGCGATAGGGTCGGACTCGTCTTCCTCGACGTCGACGCCGTGGGCCTGGGCGATAGCGCGGTCGTTGGCGTCACCGAAGACAGCGACGTAGCGAGAGGCAACGTCCGAGCCGCGGTCCCAGCCGTGATGGTCCTCAATGTGGGCCTGATTCACACCATCGGAAGCGAGATAGGAGGCGGAGGACTTCCGCATCCGGGTGAAGGTCACGTCGCAGTGGTTCACGCCCGCCTTCCGAGCGTGCTTCTTCAGAATCTTGAGCTTCATCTGATAGCTGATGTCCTCGGGCTTGCTCAGCTTCGACCAGAGCGGGGCGTCCGGCTGGTCCTTCCCCGGATGGACGTTCAGCCACTGCTGGAGTTGGGGAACGGCGGTCGTCAGGATGACCGAGCGCTCGCCTTTCTTCCCGTCGACGGAGATACGAAGGCCGTATTTGTGGTCAGAAACGTCGCTGACAGTCATATTTCGAATCTCCCCGCTACGAGCACCGGAGTCCCACGAGACGGCGATGAGCGCCTTGTCGCGGGCGTGGCGGCATTCATCGAGCATGGGCTTGATGTGTTCGTCCCACCAGAGCATCTTCGCCGGGTTCGGCATCGGGTTGTAGTCCTTCGACGTGGTCGCGGACACCCACGCGATGCTGTCGGGAATCTCGTCGCCGTCGCTGACGTGCTTCCCGAACATCCGCAGCGCAACGCGGTAGTCCCGGTTGGACTCCTCGTTGTCGTAGGTGTCGTGAATCCAGCGGACGATGTCCTCGGCAGCTCGCTTGTCGTCGAGGGCGTCGGCCAGCCCACCGACTTCCTCGGCGATACGCACACAGTGCCTGAGCAGCTTCTCACGGCGTTCCTTGCCGTACTGGCTCCCGAGCAGGGCCAGTCTGTTGTCGAAGGCCTGCAGTACGTCCTGGTCGTCTCCACTCATCTCCTCGGCCCGCTCGATGCGGTCCTGCAGATTCTCGATTCGACGATCTGCGTTTCTCGTCATCTACACGGGGGGTTGTGTTACCGGCATGTAAACCACCAGTTGAGGTCCGGGAGGCGGCACTCCGCTGACCCCGACCGCCGAGCGAAGCGAGCGCGGCGGGTTCTGTGAGTGGAATCCGACCGGATTTGAATTAGACCGGGAACGCGCAGCGAAGCGAGCATTTCCGGGCGTAGTTCAGAATCCGTGAGGCGGCATTTTCCTGCGAACGAAGTGAGCAGTGGAAATGCTTCCGAGCGCGATTTAAACCCTGGAAGTCCCAGCGCCGAGCGAAGCGAGGCGACCGTCTTCCTCTGGTTCACAATCCGGGAGGGCCACTCCGCTGACCCCGACCGCCGAGCGGATGCGGTCGGCCTCGACAGGCGTCGGCGTGGACACCGAGGCGGCGATGTACACAGTCAGAGTTCACCCACGAGGCGTGCCTGGGTCAGAATCAGTTCCTCGTGTTCGGCGACCCACGCGGCGCCCCGGGATTCGATCATCTCGTCGAGGATGGCCTGTTCCTCGGGTGTTCGGTCAGCCATACGAGGTGGGAGGTCGGCCAGCGAGTATCCCGCTGCGGTAGTGGCAAGACTGTCCCGGCCACGACGACTCCGTCGGTGTCGAGGGCCAGGCAGCGGTCGGACGGAGCGCCCGAGTGGGGATTCGAGCGACACGGTCGGAACCGGTCGCTCACTCGTTCCGGAAGACCAGGATGTTCTGGTGGACCATCGAGGGGACGAAGGCGAAGGGGTAGCCATAGACGTGGAGGTCCTTGGCGGGGTCGTACCAGATCAGATTGGCCTTCAGCGTGTAGCCGGCGGCCTCGATGCGGTCGGCGAGGTCGGCCGAGAGCATGTTGTAGGACTGCTCGCGGTACATATCGCCGATGAAGACGGCGACGTAGCCCTCGGGCTCGACGACGCGGCGGAACCGCTCGAAGTGCGCTTCCATCTCGTCGAGCCAGTCGGCTTTCGACTGGTGGTCGTCCTCGTCGAACTCGCCGAGCTTGCTGTCCCGAGTTTCGGCCTCGTTGCGGGTCTGTTCGACCTTGTCCATGTCCCAGTAGGGGACGTCCGTCAGCAGGAAGTCGACGGCGTCGGTCTCGACATCGTCGACCAGGTCGGTACAGTCCCCGTGGCGAAGCTCCTGAGCGGCCAGTGGCCCCTCGCCGCGGGCCACGCGCTCGGCGTTCTCGCGGTCGAGGACGGTCTCGTAGATATCTATCCAGCGGGCTGTGCGCTCGAAGCCGACGGCGTCGCGGCGGCCGGTGCCCTCGTACTCGGCCAGCGAGGCCCCCAGCAGGGTGCCGCCAACGCCGGCGAAGGGGTCGAGCACGAGGTCGCCGGCCGTGCTGAACCGTTCGATGAGTGCCAGACAGAGCCGGGGTGGTTTCTGGCCGCCGTGTTCGCTGCGCAGGTCGTGCTGGAGGGCGGGCGGGTACTGCTCGGGGATGACGGACTTGGTCGCGAACTTCCACTCCCGGCCGGTGAGGTCGTTGACCCGGTTGCGCTCGTCGTAGACGCCCCGGTCCTCGACGTAGCGCTGGTGGTCCGCGAGTTCGCCGGTGTCGACGACCTCGCCGTCCTCGACGGGGAGGGCGTCGGCTTTCGCCCGGTCTTCGTCGAAATCGCCGTCCTCGGTGGTGAACAGACGGCTTTGCTTGTGGTCGGACGACTCGTCGCTCATACACCCCTGTTGTGTCCACCCGGGGATTAACTGTCGGTACTGTGCGAGCGACCGGCACTCGCCTCGGGAGTGCGGTTGGCGGCGTCGACGCGGTTCGTCCGGTCGGCCGACGGAAAAATTTATTCGTCGCAGTACAGATTGACACGTCGTAATGAAGCGACGGACGGCGTTGAAACTGATGGGGGCGGCGGGTGCCAGCGCGTCGGTGTCGGGGTGTAGCGGGATTCTCGGCGGCTGTGGCCCGGGCGAGACCGAGATCGGTGCGGTGGCCGGGGAGTTCACTGCGACCGACGAGACGCCGACGGCGACGGTAGCCTCGCCCGAGGACCGCGAGGCCGTGAGCATCACGGGAACGGTCCAGTCCGTCGGGGACGGCGACATAGTCCTCGACGACGGCACCGGCGCGGCGAAGCTGACGAACCTGTACAGTCGCACCACCGCCGAGACCGTCGGGAGCGGCGACTGTGTGCAGGCGCGCGGGATTCCGTTCGCGCCCGAATCGGGCGGCGACTACGACGTCCGGCTGCTCGTCGACGGACTCGGACCGGCCGACGACTAGCGGGCCGACAGCCGTGCCCGAGGCGGTCGCTATGTTCTGCGAGCAGCGTCGAGCAGTTCGGAGAGAGCGCCGTCGGCAGGTGTTACCGACGACGAATCGCCGGTGGTCCCGACCTGTCGGTGAGCGAAACGACTAACTGGCTGGTGTAAAGTATACTTTACTGTAAAGTTTACTTTACATCACGGGCGAACACGCCATGACCCGGAACGAACCCTCCACGACGACTCGCCTCCCTGAATGGCTCCCCCCAGCTGTCGCCGTCGCGCTGGGTGTCCCGATCGGCTGGACCGTCCTCGAGTGGGCGCTGCGGCGCGACGTCGTCCCGCTGCTCGCAGACCCGCTCGGAGGTCCCGTATTCGCCAGCGTGGCGGTACTGGTCGTCGGCTTCCCCCTCATCGCGGGGCTGCTCGCTGGCCTGGCGATACGGGGCGGGCAACAGCCCGACCGGTGGGGATACCGCTGGTCGCTCCGTGTCGTCGCCAGTGGCGTCGGTGGTGTGGTCGTCGGCCTCGTCGTGGTCACCGCGGCGGGCTACGTCGACAGGGCCCTGTTCGACCTCGGCGAGGTGAACGCGCAGGTAAGCAGTGGGCTGGTTCCCGCGCTCGCGGCGGAGCCGACACTCGCAGTGCTGTTCCTGCTTGGAAACGGCGTCATCGTCCCGCTCACGGAGGAGCTGGTCTGGCGCGGTGTCGTCCAGACAGAGCTGGTCGAGGCGTGGGGCCCGGCGGCCGGCATCGGTGTGACGGCGGTCCTGTTCGCCCTGAAACACGTCGTGGTCGACCAGAGTGTCGCCCGGGTGACGACGCTGCTCGCGCTCGCACTGGTCTTCGGCCTGGTTCGCTACCGGTTCGGGACGGTGAGCAGCACTGTCACACACATCGGCGTCAACACCGTCGCGACAGCCGGTGTCGTCTTCCTGGCGCTCAGCTGAGACCAGGCGGTGGGCGCGAGATGACGACCGGCGCGGCCACAGCTCAGTCGCCGGAGTCGAACGACGAGTCACGGCCCGGGGCCGCCGGCTTCCGGCCGACGATGAACGTCCACCACTTGACACATTGGGTCCGCCGATACAGCGGGAACAGCGACGCCGCGAGCGGGGACTGTGCGATGCTCGCGACCATGAGCGGCGAGCCGAGCGTCCGTTTGGCGACGACGTCGAAGCGGCTGCGGACGAGGTCGGTGACCGCCGGCTCGGATAAGTGGCCGTAGCAGTCGTTGTCCTCCTCGAGCAGACCCAGGCGAAAGGCCGTCCGTTTCGTCAGCCGGCGGTACAGCCCCGGCGTCCCCTCGACGAGGATGACCCGGCCGCCCGGTCGCAGCACCCGATGGACCTCCCGGAGGATGTCGGGCCGGTCCGCCTCGGGGACGTGATGGAGGAACCGGCGGCCGATGACGGCCTCGAAGACGCCGTCCTCGAACGGGAGCGAACGCGCGTCCCCGAGCACCGCCGGCCGTCCGACGCCGACCGCGTTCGACCGCCACGCCTCCGTCCCGACGTCCGCCGCCGGGTGGATATGCTGGCCGAAGGCGAGTTCGAGCGTCTCACCCCCGGGCAGGTACTCCCCGATCAGCTCGTCGTGTCTGTCGTATATCGCCGCCAGCAAGGGGTGGCGCTGGATGTCGCGTGGCCGCTCGACGACGGCGCCGTCCTGAACCGCCCAGTCTGCCTGTGACATCTACCTACCGCCCCTGCGGACACGGGACGGTATTGTTATGCGACCCATATCGTCAGTCACGACGCCGTCGTCCGGACGACTCGCGAACCGTCTCAGTCGTCGGCCGACCCTTCGAGCCCGGCCAGCGTCTCGTGGACGGTGTCGCTCACGCGAGAACTCTGGATGAGGTGAGCGGCGCTGGTCGCGGTGCGGTCGTTGAGCCAGCGTGCGACCCGCCGCCGAGTCCGGAACCGCGAGTCCATCGCGACCGCCGTCCGCCAGGCGCTGTCCCGGCACTCGTCGATGGTCGCGACGGTGAGCCACTCGTCGACCCGGCCGAGCGAGCTATCGAGCGTCGCCAGCCCGTCGGCGTCCCGGTCGGCCAGGGCGTCCTGTGCCTCGTCGACGAGTCCCGCGATGACGTCGATGATGGCGCAGTGGTCGGCGTACTTCCCAGCGCGGTCGGTGCCGACGCCGACGTCGTCGAGCGCGAGCGCCAGGTCGTAGTTGATGTGGGCGTTCACCCCGAGCATCGCGTCCTGAAGCACCAGCGAATCGCCCGGCTCGGCAGCCTCGAACGCGAGTAGCCACGGGTCAGCCAGCGCGTCGGCGTCGCCCGCCTCGAAGTCCCGAACCGCGACCCGATAGCGGTTGGCGAAGGCGACGAGATACTCGCCGACCCACTCCGGGTCCGCGAACGCACCGCGCTCGATTTGCCGGCCCACCGCGGCGGTCATCCGGGCGTAGATGCCGAGAAAGACCGCGCGGCGGTCCTCGCGTGCCTCGAAGGCCGCGAGCAGGGCGTCGAGCCCCCGGCGGACCGCGTCGGCGTCGCTGTAGGGCGCCGAGACGAGCGCGAGCAGTTCGGGGTCGCCCGGCCCCTCGGCGGGAGCGGGACGCGGTGTCCCGACGCCACGGACGGCCGACCACAGCCGCCGGGCCCGTCGTCCGCCTGGTGACCGAGTGGTGTTCATGTGAGACACACGACGGACGGGAGCTTAGCTTTGCACTGCCCACCGGGCGAAGTCCAAACGCTCATCTCCGGGGCTGTCCCAGATGCCAGCAGCCGATGGGACTCGATAGCCACCATCCCGGGCCGCCGCGGTTCCTGCAGGTCGGCCAGCGCATCGTCGACCCCGTCTTCGTCGACGTCGAACACGGCTTCGACCGGGACAACCTCGCCCCGTCGATAGCGGGCGCGCCCGAACGGGACCCGGACGAGTACGACGCCGACGCGTTCACGTGGTCGATTGCCGCCCGGCCGGCCGGCAGCGAGGCCGGCCTGGCGTCCGCCCCGACGCCGTACGACGACCGCGACCGGTACGACCACGGCCTTGGAAACACCGCCGAGTTCGAGCCCGACGCGCCCGGCACCTACGTCCTCGAACTCGACGCCCCCGACGGGACCCACGAACTGACCGTCCGGGTCTTCGACGGGGACGAGGGCGACGCGGCGGCCGCCGACGGCGTCGGTGCCACCGGCCACAGCGACGGCGGCGGCCCGCCACGTATCGAGCTGGCGGGGCGGTACGACGACGCGACCGACGAGTTCGTCGTCGAGGCGACCCCCGAACTCGCGTCGGACAGCCACGCCGTCGAGTCCGAGCTCGTCGTCGAGTTCCTCCCCCACGACGCGAGCGGGCTCGACGTGACCGACATCGCGGTCGAGGGGACGACGGCGCGGATTCCGGCGGCTGCGCTGGACGGGCCGACGAGCCTCTACGCGGCCCCCTTCGACGGCCGTCGCGTGGGCGTGCGCGACGAGATTTTATTAGACCCCGACACCGAGTCGGTCTCGTTACCCAACCGGCCGCCGGCGTGGCTCGACGACGCCGTCGTCTACGAGATATTCACGCGCTCCTTTGCGGGCGCGCCCGGCGAGACCACGGTCGAGACACTCGTCGACCGCGTCGACTATCTGGACTGGCTGGGCGTCGACGTCGTGTGGCTGACGCCCATCGCCCCGGCGTGGAGCCCCACCGTCGAGACGGCGCCGGGCGGGCCCCACGGCTACAGCACGGCCGACTACTTCGACGTGGCGCCGGACCTGGGCACTGTCGAGGAGTTCGAGGCGTTCGTCGACCGGTGTCACGACCACGGCATCCGGGTGTGTTTCGACCTCGTCGCGAACCACTGCGGCTTTACCCACCCGTTCTTTCAGGACACCATCGCGCAAGTCGGCGACGACCCCGAGGAACCCTCCCAGTTCCCCGATATCGAGGCGTGGAACGAGTCCTCGAGATACTTCGACTGGTTCGACCGCCAGCGGGGGGCGAGCCGCCACGACGCCGCGCCGGCACAGACGAGCTTCTTCGGCGTGCGGCTCCAGCCCAACCTCAACCACGGCAACCTCGCGCTGCGCGAGCATCTGCTGGCCGCCGTCGAGTTCTGGGCCGAACGCGTCGACGCGTTCCGCTGTGACATCGCCTGGGGGGTGCCACACAGTTTCTGGGTAGAGGTCCGCGAGCGCGTGCGGGCGATAGATTCCGACTGTCTCCTGCTGGAGGAGGCCATCCCCCGGACGCCCGCCTTCGCCGCCTCGGAGTTCGACCTGCACTTCGATACGACCGGCTTTACCGAGACGGCCCACGCCGTCGCTCGCGGCGAGCGTCCGCCGAGTGACCTGCTCGACGCCGTCGAGGCGCGCGAGCGCGACGGCTTTCCCGACTACACGCGCCTGCTCAACGCCACGGAGAACCACGACGAGGCCCGCCTGGCCCACGAGGCCAGCGTCGGCCACCGCGAGGACCCGGCGGCTGTCGCGCGGGCGGCGGCCGCCGCCGCGTTCACGCTCCCCGGCGTCCCGATGCTCTACTACGGCCAGGAGCGACTCGTCACCGAGTACGGCGAGCGGCGCGCGTTCCCCTACGCTGACGATGACGACCGCGTCGACGACATCGAGCGGGACCCGTACAAGCGGGCGTTCGTGAACTGGGACGACTACCCCGAAACCCACCTCGCGTTCTATCGGGAGCTCGTCACGTTCTACCACGACTCGCCGGTCCTCGGGCCGTCGGCCGACCTCGTTCGCGCGGCCTACCGGACCGAGACGCCCGAGGACGTGCTCGTCTTTGGCCGCGACGCCGGCGACGAGAAACGGATCGTCGTCGTCAACTTCGCCGCCGACCCCCGGCGGGTGGACCTCCGTCCGGTGGTCGACACGACCGACCGGTTCACGGGGCGGGACGTGGCCGTCGCCCGCAGCGACGACGCGGTCACCGTCGCGGTCGACCGCTTCGCGGTGCTGTCGACGCCGACGCTGTTCGACCGGGGTCGGTGACCCCCTGTATCGCCACACGGCGGACCAGTCCGACCGCAGTCGGTGGCGCTGAAGTACTAAACCCGCCTGCACCTGCAGGCACCACGGCGAGGCACACCCCCCGCCTTGTGCGAACGCAATGTCAGTGCTACAACAGGACGACGCGAACGCGAAAGAGAAGATCGACGAAGTGGCGGATTCGACACCGATGTCTGCGGGCGACCCCGTCGCGGCCGCCGCCGCTGCCTCGGTGCTGTTTGCCTGGTACAACTTCTACATCAGGGGCGAGAAACAGACCGGCATCTTCGTCGGGCTCTGGGCACCGACCATGCTCGCGGCCGCGAGCTACCTCCAGCAGAAAGACATAATCCGGAAGTTCAAGCAGGGACTGGCTTCGTTCTGAACTCCGGCTAGTAGTCGTAGACGGCAGCTGCGATACCGGCGGTCTGGCCAACGTTCGTCGCAGTCAGCCCCGCGAGGACGAGCGCGGAGACGGCCCCGAACACCCCGCCGACGTAGACGACAGCGCCGACGGCGCTTAATGCGCCGCCGAGCGTGTAGGCCCGCGGACGACGGTCGATACGGCGTCCCGTCGCGACCAGCCCTGCGGCCGGAACGAGCATCCAGCCGACGACTGTCGCCGACAGCAGCGGGTAGACCGGCGGCTCCCCCAGTAGCGCGGCGGTTCCGACGAGCGTGATACCCAGCCCGACGACGAGGACGCGCCGCCACACCAGCAGGACGCCGTCGCTCATCTCCCGCCAGGAGAGGACGGTAAAGGCCGCGATGATAGCGTCCATCACGAGATGCGCGATGAGGACGGTGCGAAGCGCCAGCAGGTCCAGGTGAGCGGCGGTCGCAAACGTCCAGGCCAGCGGGACGAGCACGACGGGACCGTTCTCGCGGAGTCGACGCAACATACCCCCACGGTCACCGGCGACGCACAAGAACGGTGTGGCTCCGAGCCCGGTCAGGCGGGTACTGTCACGTAATATCACGACCCACACGGCCGCAGTCGGGTGGTTAGTCGGTTTCGACGGGAGCTACTGTACCGACACTGTTATCCGTCGGCCCGGACTCTCTTGAGTTGCAATGGCGAAAGGAACGGTTGATTTCTTCAACGACACTGGCGGTTACGGTTTCATCGATACTGAGGACGCGGACGAGGACGTCTTCTTCCACATGGAAGACATCGGCGGCCCGGACCTCGAGGAAGGACAGGAGCTCGAATTCGACATCGAGCAGGCGGACAAGGGTCCGCGAGCCAACAACGTGGAGCGACTCTAACGATGGCGAAAGGTAAAGTCGATTTCTTCAACGACACCGGCGGCTACGGCTTCATCGACACCGACGACGCTGACGAGGACGTTTTCTTCCACATGGAAGACGTCGGCGGCCCTGACCTCGAAGAGGGTCAGGAAGTCGAGTTCGACATCGAGCAGGCCGACAAGGGTCCGCGAGCGACCAACCTGGAGCGACTCTAACGATGGCGAAAGGTAAAGTCGATTTCTTCAACGACACCGGCGGCTACGGCTTCATCGACACCGACGAGGAAGACGAAGACGTCTTCTTCCACATGGAAGATGTCGGCGGCCCTGACCTCGAAGAGGGTCAGGAAGTCGAGTTCGACATCGAGCAGGCCGACAAGGGTCCGCGCGCGAAGAACCTCGAGCGACTGTAAGACGGTTTTCTGTCTTCAGTCCCGCAAATTCACACCCGAGTGACGGTCCCGTCACCACGGTCGTATTCCTTACTCGCCCAGCGGCGCGGCCGCCCGGTAGACCAGTTCCACCGGGAGCCCGCCCGCGTCGGTCGGCGCGTCGGCGGGGAGCGTCCGTAGCTCGCCGTCGCCGGGTGC
>Ga0136591_1000303_pt1 | contig 21524 bp, 26 predicted proteins | sample AntRauMFilla3767_FD_104929 | JGI IMG/M metagenome (GOLD analysis project Ga0136591, IMG submission 104929) | Saline lake microbial communities from Rauer Islands, Antarctica - Metagenome Filla 3 #767 | ecosystem: Environmental > Aquatic > Non-marine Saline and Alkaline > Saline | place...
CTGATTATCGCCTTTGAGCATGCCAAACTGGCAGGTAAGTCGGCCAGTCTGGTGGACAGGTTGAACCAGGCCTGGATGGTGAGCCAGGTTTGGTCAAACGAAATTATGATGCAGGTCGACTATTAAAAGCTTTTAGTTATTCTTTTTGATCCAGTAGCGGTATTGCTGTTCGTCTTCTTCCTGCTGGATCAAGGGGTGCTTCAAAAACTGACAGAATTTGGGGATGTCTCGAGTGGTGGCCGGGTCGGTGGCGATGACCAGCAATACCTCTCCTGTAGCCAGCTCATCCATTTTTTCATGCAGCAGCATGATAGGCTCAGGGCAATAAAGCCCGCTGGTGTCCAGGCATTCACTGTATTGGGCCTCATTGGTTGGGCTTGTGGTCATGATATTCTCGAAAAAAGGTTGCAGTCATTTGGAATTGACGATAATTTTCAATTAATTAGCAACCAAGAGCAAGCTTGAATTCATGGGGAGGGTCAATAATGATCAAGGTTCTGATTGAGCGGGATTTACTCGATGGCCTGGAAGCTGAGTACAATCAGGCTTCCAAGGCTTTGTTGCAGGCGTGCATGGAGTTTCCCGGTTATATTTCCGGTGAATCCCTGCGTGATCTGGAACGTCCCAATCATCGCATTATCATCACCCACTGGAAAAGTGAGTCGGCCTGGCGTCAGTGGGAAAGCTCGGAAAAGCGTATGCAGTTGCTGGGGGGTGTCGCTGGAATTCTGGCGAGTGATGAGAAAGTGGTTCTGCTGGCCCCCCTTTGACAGTGGGGGCCAGGAGGTAAGGCTTTACTTGTCTTTACCGACCCTGACAGCCAGTACGTCGCAGGGTGCTCCGTGCAGCACACCACTGGAAACAGAACCCAGCAGCAGTTGCAGCCCGTGGCGACCGTGGCTGCCGACAACGATCAAATCGACTTTGTTTTCTTCAGCCAGACGGTGGGTCTCGGAGTCTGGCATGCCCACCAGAATGTGCTGGTTTTCTTCGGGTATATCAAAATCCTTGATTAATTCCGCCATGCGTTTATGGGCGTGCTCATCCAGTTGTTCCTGAATGCTGGTGAGGTCCATGGGGATATCACCACCGTAGGCAAAACCCAGGGGTTCCAGAGTGTGGACAACGGACAGCTTGGCTTCCTGATTGCGTGCCGCGATTTCTTTGGCGCGCTTGAGAACCAGGCGGGAATCTTCAGAGAGGTCGATTGCGACCAGGATATTTTGGTATTCATTGCTCATAATCAGCTTCCTGTTCCTATGACTTGCTAAACAACCTTTTCATGAGACTATAGCCTGAAAGGCCCTGGTCTGTCTCTGGTTAGGCAAGATTTTTCCATAAATTGTAAAGTGAGTAAATTTTGGAGATTATTGGTTGGTTGCTCTTGGCAGCCTTGCTGGTTTTATCCCCTCTGAGCTGGATCAAGCCAACACCCCGGCATAAGAAACTGGTGCGTCTTAGAGAAGAGGCCAGACGCCTGGGGATTAAAGTGACTCTGACTCCACTGAAGTTGAAGGATGACGTTAAAATTCCAGGCACGGCATACCGCTGGTTACGCCCCCCGGATGCCCCGGATATGCCGGGTTATTTGTGCTTGTTGCGCAAGAGCATGGAAGAAGCCCGACCAAGCTGGGAGGAATGGGCTGAAGGCTGGGTTCTTGCTGAAGGCAGGACAAGTTTTTTAACGGAAACTCAGCTCCAGGAGTTTAATGCCTGGTTGAAATCCTTGCCGGAGAATGTTTTTGCAGTGGAATGGGGTTCGGCTACTCTGGCTATCTGGTGGGATGAGCGTGCCGAACCGGAAATTTTGTCGACTTGGAATGATCAGGTGCAAAAGCTTTTGGCTTTGCCCTGCAAACCTCCGGGTCGAACCTGAAATGAGGTGAAATCATGTTGCAGTCGACGGGTTCAGGCGGTGAATGTCTGCTGTCTGCAGAGGAGTTTCCTTTGCCGGACGAGCTGGAGCCGCAAGGTGAGACGGATGCCAGGGGTCTGAAAACCCTGGTTCTGGGTGCGGGCTGTTTCTGGTGCGTGGAAGCGGTATTCCAGGCTCTTGAAGGTGTCAGGGATGTGGTGTCCGGTTATGCCGGTGGCAGCGGTGATACTGCCGATTATGAACAGGTCTGCTCAGGAACAACCGGGCATGCCGAAGTGGTGAAGCTAGGGTATGACCCTCGGGTGATTTCCAGAGGCCGGTTGTTGCAGGTGTTTTTCTCGGTTGCCCACAATCCGACCCAACTCAACCGCCAGGAGGGTGATCGTGGAACTCAATATCGCTCCGTGATATTTTACTCCAATCCTGCAGAAAAAGCCCAGGCCGAAGACTATATGCATCTGCTGGAGAGTCTGCCTGCCTGGTCAGCACCTTTGGCAACCCGTCTGGAGCCTCTGGAGTCTTTTTATCCGGCAGAAAGCTATCATCAGAACTTTGTCCGCCAGAATCCCGGACAGCCTTATGTACAGGCAGTAGCAACACCCAAGCTGAAGCATTTACAGCAGGCATTTGTTGACCTGCTATCAAGGTAACCACCTCTTTAACAGGCTCTTGTTGCAGCTGCTCTTAAGGCTAAAGTTGCACCTCCTGCCTCTTGGTTGTTGTCGCCGGGAAGCCTAAACTCTTGACAATAATAATAAATGAGAAGGGGTGGTGAATGAAGAATGCACTCAAGTTGCTTGGGTGGCTGTTTTTGCTTTTATCCTTGGGGCTTTTTTGGTTAGGTGGTGATCAGGTCACCTGGGCCGGATTGGCCGCAGTAAGCCTGTTGCTGGGTGGGGCTTTGTTGTCCTGGCCTGCAACTCAGGGTGCGGTTAAGAATACCGGAGTAAAGGATCTGGAGCGAATTTATCAAGCGGACGGCCAGGAGCTTTTGAGCCTGTCAGCCCAGGATATGCAGCCTGCTGAAGCGGATTATTTGTCTCTCAAGAAAATGGCCAGCAAGCTGGCCCAGACGGCCAGCCGAACGGCCATTTCCACGGCTGAGGTTTCCCACCATGCCGACACCATGGATAAGCGTCTGGGTTGGCAGGAATCCAAGGTTTCGGATATTTCCAGTACGATGGAATCCATATCTGTGGCGATTGAGCAGGTTTCCGTAAATGCCAATAACGTCGCTGAAATGGCCGGTTCTGCCAGGGATAACAGTTTTCAGAGTCGGGATGCCTTGTCGGATTTGATGGCGGATATGCGTGATCTTTCCAGCCGTTCTGAACAGGCACTGGATCTGATTGAGCTTTTGAATGAAAAAAGCTCCAGTATTCAGCAGGTGACCCAGGTCATTGAGGGTATTGCCGAGCAGACTAATCTGTTGGCTTTGAATGCTGCCATTGAAGCCGCGCGTGCCGGTGAGCATGGTCGGGGATTTGCTGTGGTCGCTGATGAAGTGCGTAGTCTGGCCAGTCGCACCTCGGAATCCACTCGCCAGGTGGAAGAGATCGTCCATGAAATTCAGAAAAGCACTCATGAGGTCGTGGATAATATCGGCCACCTGATGAAGCAGGTGGCTGGAGGTGCTTCCTCGGTGGAAGAGGTCGGAGGCCGGATGGCCTCCATGGCCGGCCAGTTTGATGAGGTGGGACAGCAGATCAACTCCATTGCTTCTGCTGTGGGTGAAAGCCACGATCATGTTCAGCAGATTGCCGGCTCCCTGGTGGAATTGACAGATCAGATCACGGAAGGCAATCAGGATATGCATGATCTGGCGGGTCAGGCTCTGGATTTGATGGGGAATGCGGAGGCCATTAATGGGGATCTGGCCGTTCAGCGGGTGGATTCACGCCATCAACAGGCTTACCAGTTGGCTCGTAATGCGGCGGATCAGGTGGGTGAATTGCTGGAAGAGGCGCTTCAAAAAGGCCAGTTTTCAGAGTCCAGTCTTTTTGAGCCTGATTTCCAGGCGATTCCCAATACTGATCCGGTGAAGTATCACACCGAGTTTGACCGTTTTACGGATGAGGTCTTGCCGCCTCTTCAGGAACCACTGCGCAAGGCTTTTCCCGGTGGCTTTTCTTATGCTATTGCCTTTGATCGTCATGGTTACGTGCCGACTCACAACGATGCCTATGCGCATGATCCCACAGGTGATCCGCAGGTGGATCTGGTCAAAAGCCGCAGTAAAAGGATTTTTCAGGACCCTACCGGCAGCCGTTGTGCCAGTAATACCCATAAGCTTCTGGTGCAGACTTACAAGCGTGATACCGGTGAAGTGGTGCACGACCTGTCGGTGCCCATTTATATTCGGGGTAAACATTGGGGCGGTTTTCGGGTTGGTTACGCTCCGGAATGATACGCTGACCCGCTCACAAAAAAACCGCCCTGTGCATGGTGCCAGGGCGGTTTTTTTACCCTTCGGGCGTACTTTTAAACGGCACCCTGCTGGATCATGGCATCAGCCACTTTACGGAAGCCTGCAATATTGGCACCCAGAACCAGGTTGCTGGGTTGATCAAACTCACGTGCTGTTTCATAACTTTGATCAAAGATGCCTTTCATGATGCCCTGCAGGCGAACATCCACTTCCTCAAACGGCCATTGGGTCATGCTGGCATTCTGAGCCATTTCCAGCTGGCTGGTGGCAACACCGCCAGCGTTGGCCGCTTTGCCGGGACCATAGGCAATTTTGGCATCCAGGAAGAGGTCTACGGCATCAGCCGTTGAAGGCATGTTGGCCCCCTCGCTGACACAGATCACACCCTTGTCCAGCATGGCCTTGGCATCAGCGGCAGTCAGTTCATTCTGGGTGGCTGAAGGAAAGGCGGCCTGAGCTTCGAAGCGCCAGACTGCATGTCCATCCTTAGGGTAATCCTTGGCCGCAATATATTGTGCGTCTTTGTGGGTGTGCAAATATTCAGCCAGGGAGGCTCGACGCACTTCTTTCAGCTCTTTCAGTAAATCCAGATCGATGCCGCCCGCATGATAGAGAGTGCCCTGGGAATCAGAACAGGTAACGGGCAGTGCTCCCAGTTGATAAAGCTTTTCAATGGTGTAAATAGCCACATTGCCGGCACCGGACACCAGGCAGATTTTGCCATCCAGGCTATCACTGCGACTTCTAAGCATGTTCTCTGCAAAGTAGACCGCACCATAGCCAGTGGCTTCCTTGCGAACCAGGGAGCCGCCCCAGCCCAGGCTTTTGCCGGTCAGGACGCCTTCATAGCTTCCGGTCAGGCGCTTGTATTGGCCGTACAGATAGCCGATTTCACGTGCACCGACGCCAATATCACCTGCAGGTACATCGGTGGTGGCGCCAATATGGCGGTAAAGTTCGCTCATGAATGCCTGGCAAAAGCGCATGATTTCTGCATCAGAGCGACCCTTGGGGTTGAAGTCGGAACCACCCTTGCCGCCACCGATGGGAAGGCCGGTCAGGGCATTTTTGAAAATTTGTTCAAAACCAAGGAACTTGATGATGCCGGCATTCACGCTGGGGTGGAAGCGCAACCCGCCTTTATAAGGGCCTAGGGCAGAATTGAACTGAATGCGGTAACCCTTGTTGACCCGGACTTTCCCCTGGTCATCCAGCCACGTTACCCGAAAGAAAATCTGGCGCTCCGGCTCCACCAGACGTTCGATGATGTTTTCTTCGCGGTAATGTTTGCTGTGATCCAATAGAGGGCGGATGGATTCCAGTACTTCCTCGGCAGCCTGATAAAATTCCGTTTGGCCTGGGCTGCTTTTTTGTAGCTGGTTTAGGGTGTCATGTACGTAAGGCATGAAAGTTCCTTGCTCTGTTTTTGTGCGGAGATGTATTTTTAAGGTGCAATAATATAGCGCACACCCTGCTATGCGTCCAGGGTATGCGCTATGCTGGTGCGTAATAATGGAGGTTTGCCCTTTCCCTGGGCATGGCCTGTGTTTTGCGGAGGTTAGGCGGGCAGCAGGTTTTGCAGTATTTGTACCAGTTTTTGATTCTGTTCCTGGGTGCCCAGAGTGATGCGTAGGTACTGGTCAATTCTGGGCTTGTTGAAATGCCGTACCAGCAGGGCTTTTTCGCGTAGTTTGGCGGTCAGTGCACCTGCATCCAGCTTGTCGGGGGTGCGGACAAAAACAAAGTTGGCCTTGGATGGCAGCACCTGGAAACCCAGATCTTCAAGCTGGCGGGTCAGGCTTTCGCGTGAATCGATGATTTGCTGACACAGCTTCCGGTAGTAGTTGAGGTCTTCCAGGGCCGCTTGAGCACCAGCCAGAGCCAGGCGATCCAGTGGGTAGGAATTGAAGCTGTCCTTGACGCGGTTGAGGCCTTCAATCAGTTCCGGGCTGCCGACCGCAAAGCCCACTCGGAGTCCTGCCAGGGCCCAGGACTTGGAGAAAGTCTGGGTGACCAGCAGGTTGGGAAACTCCTTGACCAGGCGGGTGGCGGATTCAGTGCCAAAGTCAACATAGGCTTCATCAACCAGCACTACTGAGTCCGGGTTGTTCACCAGGAGTTGACGGATATCACTCAGAGGCAGAGCCTTACCGGTAGGGGCATTGGGGTTGGGGAAGATAATACCGCCATTGGGTTGGGCGTAGTCATGCAGCTGGATATCCAGACCTGCATTCAGGGGTATCTGTTGGTACTCCACTTCATAGAGCTGACAGTAGACCGGGTAAAAACTGTAAGTGATATCAGGGAAGAGCAAGGGTTGGGCTTGTTGGCGAAAGAAGGCCTGGAAAGCCAGGGCAAGAACTTCATCCGAGCCGTTGCCGACGAAAATATTTTCCACTTCCAGGTCAGAGTAGTTCGCCAGGGCTTTTTTCAGCTCCAGACTCTGAGGGTCAGGATAGAGACGCAGGCTGTCATTGGTGGCGTTGCGTATGGCTTCCAGAACCTTGGGAGAAGGGCCGTAGGGGCTTTCGTTGGTGTTCAGCTTGATTAAATCTGCTATTTTGGGCTGCTCGCCCGGTACATAGGGGGTCAGCTGGTGGACCAGTTGGCTCCAGAAACGGCTCATAGATTAACCCTTGGGTTGTCTGGTTAATGAAAGGAAAGGGGTTACTTTAAACCTTATGGCAAAACAAACTCAACGTCTGGATAAATTCCTGGCGGCAACAACCGACCTGACCCGGAGCCTGGCTAAAAAAGCGCTGCATCGTGGCGAAGTTCGGGTGAATGGTGAAATGGTTAAGAATCCGGCTATTCAGATCCGTGATGAGGATGAGGTGACCTGGCTGGATCAGGAACTGCAGGATGTGGGGCTGAGGTATCTGCTGGTGCACAAACCTCTGGGTTATGAGTGTACAACACGCAGCAGTCATCACCCGCTTGTTCTGGATTTGCTGGACTTGCCCAGTAAACACCTGATTCAGACAGTGGGGCGATTGGATGTGGACACTTCAGGTTTGCTGTTGATGACCGATGATGGACAGTGGCTGCACAAAATTACTTCACCCCGTTACCAAAAAGACAAGGTATATTGGGCGGAATTGGCAGAGCCTTTACTGGCAGATGCTGAGACGCGTGTTGCTGAGGGCCTGCTTCTCGATGGTGAGGACAAACCCACGCAACCCGCCCGGCTGGAGCGGCTGACTCCAACCCAGGTGCGTCTGACCGTTACCGAGGGGCGCTATCATCTGGTTCGGCGAATCTTTGCGGCTTTGGGGAATCATGTGGTGCGTTTGCACCGTGAGGCTGTGGCCGGTATTCACTTGAACACCCAGGAGTTGCCCGCTGGTGCCTGGCGTTACCTGACAGAGCAGGAAGTGCACCAGGCCATGCAGGTGCCTGGAAATTGAGGAAAGGGTTATGAAAAATCGTTTGTTGATTGAGTTGGAAAGGATTCGCAAGGAGATTAACCGGGAGGTGATCAACCCTCTGGTGCCCGAGTTGGCACTGGCTGACCTGGCCCCTTTGTTGACGATGGTGGCCAATGCGCGCGCTGATTATGTGAAAGAGCTGCTGGATCTGGCCCAGACCACTGAAGGTGAGGCTCCCAGTCTTGACCGGGTTAATGAATTGCGCAATCGGCGTGTGATTTTTGAAGAATTGGTTACAGCGACCAATGCTCTGGAGACTGTCATTCAGCGTGAATACATGGATGTCAAGGACAGTCGAAAACCAAAACTCGCTTAAAAGTAGACAAAAGGCATAGCCTTCTGTGAGGGCTATGCTAGAATGCGCGCCCATAATTGAGCTGAGTATAGGATTAAGGTGACTTTATGGCTTCTACCCTGGCATTTATCTTTCCCGGGCAGGGCTCCCAGCACTTAGGAATGCTCTCAGAGCTGGCGGAGCGGTACGCAGTTGTTCGCGCAACTTTTGAGGAAGCATCGGCTGCGCTGGGCTATGATTTATGGCAATTGGTGCAGGAAGGACCGGCTGAGCAGTTGAATCAGACCGACAAAACCCAGCCTGCCTTGCTGGCAGCCAGCGTTGCTGTCTGGCGTGTCTGGAAAGAGCTGGAAGGTGCGCGCCCTGAATGGGTGGCCGGGCACAGTCTGGGTGAGTACTCTGCCCTGGTATGCAGCGGTGCGCTGGATTTTGCCGATGGTTTGCGCCTCGTTCGTGCCCGTGGTGAGTTTATGCAGGCTGCCGTACCCCAAGGTCAGGGCGCTATGGCCGCTATTCTGGGTCTGGATGCAGAGCAGGTTGAAAAAGCCTGTGTGGAAGCTGCTGAAGGTGATGTGGTTCAAGCGGTTAACTACAATGCCCCCGGCCAGATTGTCATTGCCGGTTCAGTGGCTGCTGTGGACAGAGCCATTGCAGCCTGTCAGGCTGCAGGTGCACGCAAGGCCATGCCGCTCCCGGTCAGCGTACCGTCACACTGTGAGTTGATGCGCCCGGCCGCTGAGCAGTTGGCTGATGAACTCAATCGCATCCAGCTGAAAAAGCCCCGTGTTCCTGTTGTGCAGAATGTGAATGCCGCGCCGGAAACCGAAGTGGCACGACTGCGCGACAACCTGGTGGCCCAGTTGTACCGTCCCGTACGCTGGATCGAAAGCATCGAGTTCATGGCAGCCCAGGGTGTGGATACCTACATCGAATGCGGCCCTGGCAAGGTTCTGGTGGGTCTGAATAAGCGTATCGTCAAGCCTGCAAAAAGCCTTGCCGTGAATGACCCTGATTCAGTTCAGGCCGCTCTGGAACTGCTGCGCAATCAGCAGGATGCCAACTGATTATTAAGTGAGAGCCGAAAAATGACAGAACAGACTACAGCTCAGGACTTGCAGGGCAAAGTGGCCCTGGTCACAGGTGCCAGCCGCGGTATTGGCCGGGCTATTGCTCTGGAGCTGGGGCGTCGCGGTGCCACGGTAGTGGGCACGGCAACCAGTGAGTCCGGTGCCCAGAAAATCACCGAAGGGCTTAAGGCCGCAGGTGTGAGTGGTGAAGGTATGGCGTTGAATGTGACTGACGCGGCTTCCATCGATGGCGTGATCAAGGCCGTAACCGAACAGTACTCGGCCCCCGTGATTCTGGTTAATAATGCCGGTATCACCAAAGACAACCTGATGATGCGCATGAAAGAAGATGAGTGGGACAGTGTCATGGACACCAATCTCAAATCTGTTTACCGCATGAGCAAGGCCTGTATGCGCGCCATGAGCAAGGCGCGCTGGGGTCGCATCATCAATATCAGTTCCGTGGTTGCCAGTATGGGCAATATGGGGCAAGCTAACTACGCTGCTGCCAAGGCAGGTATGGAAGGCTTTACCCGGTCACTGGCCCGCGAAGTGGGTTCTCGTAATATCACTGTTAATGCTGTGGCTCCTGGTTTTATTGCCACCGACATGACGGAAGTATTACCTGAAGACCAAAAAGAATTTCTGGTGAAACAGGTGCCTTTGGGTCGCCTGGGTCAGCCTGAAGAAATTGCCGCTGCGGTTGGCTTTCTGGCCAGCGAACCGGCTGCTTATATCACCGGGGAAACGCTGCATGTCAATGGCGGCATGAATATGCGTTAAAACCTTTTCTTCGAAGTGGACTTTTTTTAATCAAAATCGTTGAATTTAGGTTGCAAGAGTCCACTTCGGTTTATAAACTACCGTGCAATTTCAGACCAATGCACGGCAAGACTCTAACCAGGAGCAAACAAACGTTATGAGTACCATCGAAGAGCGCGTAAAAAAGATCGTCGCCGAACAACTGGGTGTTAAAGAAGAGGAAATTCAGAACTCCTCCTCCTTCGTCGAGGACCTGGGCGCTGATTCTCTGGACACTGTTGAGCTGGTTATGGCTCTTGAAGAAGAATTCGAGACCGAGATTCCAGACGAAGAAGCTGAGAAGATCACAACTGTTCAAGAAGCTGTCGACTACGTCAACGCTCACCAGTAAGCCCTGCGGCTTACTGTTAGGCCGTGAAGGTCAGTGAGTATTTTTCTGGGCTTCACAGAAAACCGCCTCACCCTTAACAGGGTGCGGCGGTTTTTCATTTTTTAGGATATAATGCAGGCCGATTACAAGTATATGCCGTGCTCATTTGAAGTTCGGTATCCGGCTAGAGAGTATTTGGAGGTAGGGGCATGTCACGAAGAAGAGTTGTGGTTACTGGGATGGGGCTGGTAACCCCTCTGGGCAATAACCTGGAAGAGTCCTGGGAAGGCATTCTGGCGGGTAAAAGTGGCGTGGCACCCATTGAAAACTTTGATGCTGCTGCTTTTAGCACCCGTTTTGGTGCTCAGGTCAAAAATTTTAATGTTGAAGATTATATGTCGATCAAGGATGCCCGCAAGATGGATATCTTTATCCAATACGGCATGGCAGCTGCGATCCAGGCGATTGAAAATTCCGGCCTGGAATGCACCGAGGAAAATGCTGACCGTATTGGTTCTGCCATTGGTTCCGGTATTGGCGGTTTGCCAATGATCGAGAAAAACCATGATGCTCTGAACAAGGGCGGGCCACGCAAGATCTCACCTTTCTTTGTGCCAGGCTCGATCATCAACATGATTTCCGGCAATCTGGCGATTCGCTATGGCTACAAAGGCCCTAATATCGCTATTACTACTGCCTGTACGACGGGTACACATAATATTGGTTATTCAGCACGCACTATTGCCTATGGTGATGCCGATGCCATGATTTGCGGTGGTGCCGAATGCGCCAGTACTCCGCTGGGTCTGGGTGGCTTTGCTGCTGCCCGAGCTCTCTCCACCCGCAATGATGACCCTGTGGCTGCCAGTCGCCCCTGGGATAAAGATCGTGATGGCTTTGTGCTGGGTGATGGTGCTGGTGTTATGGTTCTGGAAGAATACGAACACGCCAAGGCCCGTGGTGCCACCATCTATGCTGAATTGACCGGCTTTGGTATGAGTGATGATGCTTATCACATGACCCTGCCGCCTGCTGATGGCAGTGGTGCAGCTGCGGCCATGCGCAATGCCATTAAGGATAGCGGCATGAACCCGGATCAAATCAATTACATCAATGCCCATGGCACCTCGACACCGGCCGGTGATGTGGCCGAAAGCAAAGCAGTGGAAGCGGTTATGGGCACTGCTGCCAACCAGGTGGCGGTCAGTTCCACCAAGTCCATGATCGGCCACCTACTGGGTGCAGCCGGCGCGGTCGAGGCTGTATTTTCGGTACTGGCCATTCGTGATCAGGTGGCACCACCCACCATTAATCTGGAGAACCCGGATGAAGCCTGTGTGCTGGATTATGTACCCCATGAAGCACGCCAGATGACCATCAATAACAGTCTGTCCAATTCTTTTGGCTTTGGCGGTACCAACGGTAGTCTGGTATTCAGCAAGGTTTGATCAAGCCTATGCAGGTTAACCGGACCCTGATTGATGGACGTGTGCCCTCCCCGGAGGATCTCGATTGGCTGCTGGCCAGTCGGGCTCTTGCTTTCGGTGAGGGTATGTTTACCAGTGTGCGGGTTTGGCAAGGTCGATTGGTTTTCTGGCCGGATCACCTGACTCGCTTGAGTGATGGTCTGGCTGCCCTGAAGGTGGAGCTTCCACTACACTTTTGGAAGCAGCTTGAGCAGGAAGCTCAGGCTCAGGCTGATGTGCTTCAGGACGGCATGCTGAAAGTCATGTTGCTGGCCGGACCGGGTGGCCGAGGTTACCGTCGCTCAGTCAATGGCGAACGCTGGCATCGGGTTATGCACCTCCGTTCTGCTCCCGTTATTGAATCAGCCTACCAGGGGGTTTGTCTCTGGTGGCTTGCCTGTCCAGCCAACGGCCCGCAAACGGCCAATAAGCACTTGAATCGTCTTTGTCAGGTGCTGGCTTCGGATGCCTGCCCCGATGAATACCCTGAGGCCTTGCTGTATGGACAACAGGGTCAACTTGTTGAGGGTATCGCCCGTAACGTCTTCTGGTATGCCGAAGGGCACTGGCATACGCCATCACTGCAAACCGGTGCACTGGCCGGCGTAATGCGCAAACAGCTCTTGAAAAAGCTTGATGTTGTTGAGGAGGATCTGGCAGGCCTGCAAGAGATTCAGGCCGCAGAGGAACTGCTGGTTTGTAACAGCTTGCAGGGTATCTGGCCGGTCACTTCCCTGAGCGATGCTTCTGGACTCCTGGCAACATGGCCACTAGGCTCCAAAACAAAAGAACTGATGCAAACCTTCCACCCCGAAATGGGGCTTCCCTTGGCATAAGGGCCTTAAGTCATGAAAAAAATCCTGTTCTCTGCCTTGACGCTGGGTCTGGCCGTTATTCTTGCTTTAGCATTATGGCTTTACCAGCAATTACAGGAGCCACTGGCTCTTGAAGAGGCTCAACTTCTGGAAGTCAGCCAGGGGCGCAGTTTTATCGGCCTGCTGCACCAGTTCGAGCGTGAGGGATTGATCAGCTCTGCCTTGCCTATGCGTTCATGGCTGCGTATTTCCAGTCAGGGAGAACCGATTCACGCCGGGGAGTATACAATAGAGCCCGGAATCACCCTGCCACAGCTTTATCGGAAACTTCAGGAAGGAGAGGTCATCACCTATCGCCTGACCATTCTGGAAGGCTGGACTTTTCAACAAATGCGTGAGGTCATGGCGCAGGCTGAAAAACTTCAGTCTACAACCCGTGACTGGAGCGAAGCAGAAATCATGGAAGCCCTGGGTATGCCCGGCGAACCGGCAGAAGGTTGGTTTTTTCCGGATACCTACACCTATCACAAGGGGATGCAGGACCTGGAGATTCTGCGTTTGGCGCATCAGCGTATGCAAAGCCTTCTGGAAGAGGCCTGGGCAGAACGCCAGGTCGGTCTGCCTTACGACACGCCTTATGAGGCTTTGATTATGGCCTCTATCGTTGAGCGCGAAACTGGTGCACCCCATGAGCGTCGGGATATTGCCGGTGTGTTTACCCGTCGTTTGCATAAGGGCATGCGCCTGCAGACTGACCCTACGGTGATCTATGGTATGGGTGATCGTTATAATGGCCGCATCACCCGCTCTGATCTGCGCAAACCCACACCCTGGAATACCTACACTATTTCCGGCTTACCACCGACTCCCATTGCCCTGCCGGGTGAGGAGTCCCTGAGAGCCAGTGTGGACCCGGCAGAGGGAGATGCCTTGTATTTTGTTGCTGTGGGGGATGGCACCCATCAATTTTCACGTACTTTGCAAGAGCACAACCGTGCTGTTCAGGAATATCAGCACAACCGTCAGGATGATTATCGCTCCTGGCCTGCAGCGCCTGCTGAAGAAACCGTCTCACCGGCAGAGGAAGCAGTAGAATGACCAGAACTTCACCCGGCTGCTTCATTACCCTGGAAGGTGGCGAGGGAGTGGGCAAAACCACCAATCGGGAATTTATTACCCGGCAACTGGATGCGGCTGGTATCCCCTGGGTGGCAACCCGCGAGCCGGGGGGGACACCTCTGGCAGAAAATATTCGCAGCCTGCTTCTGGCAAAAGGGCAGGAGGCACCTCATGAATTGACCGAATTGCTGTTGATGTTTGCGGCCCGCGCCCAGCATCTGGATGAAGTGATCAAACCGACCCTGGCCAAAGGAGTCTGGGTGGTTTGTGATCGCTTTACTGATGCTACCTATGCTTACCAGGGCGGTGGCCGTGGCCAAAGTGAGGCCACCATTCACCAGTTGGAAAAACTGGTGCAGGGTGATCTGGAGCCGGATCTGACTTTTCTTCTGGATATGCCGGTGGCTGCTGCGGCTGAACGGGTGACCCGACGTGGTGAACAGAAAGATCGCTTTGAACAGGAACAACAGGCTTTTTTTCAGAGAGTCAGAGACAGCTATCTGAACCAGGCTTTGAAAAACCCACTCCGCTTTCGGGTGATTGATGCCAACCAGCCCTTGGCCGCTGTTCAGCAAGATCTGCAGGAAGCCTTGCGGCCTACACTTTTGGCTTGGAAAAGCAGGCAGGAAGACGATCAGCAATGAGCCTCAAGGATGCCGGAACTTCACCCAGTGCCGAACAGAAGCCCGCTTTGCCTCTGCCCTGGCAGGCGGATATCTGGCGGCAATGGTTGCAACAGATGCAAGATGGGCGTTTGCCGCATGCCATCCTGCTGACTGGGTTGCCCGGTCTGGGCAAACGTACCCTGGCCCGTGCTCTGGCCCATTACCTGCTTTGTGAGCAGCCTCAAGCCACTGAGCCCTGCGGGCGTTGCTCTTCCTGTCAGTTGCTGGATTCGGGCTTTCATCCGGATTGGCACAGCCTGGAACCGGAAGCACCCGGCAAAGCCATCAAGGTGGATCAGGTACGTGAAATGAATGCCCAGGTTCAGCAGAGTGCCCAACGTGGTGGCTATAAACTGGTTCTGATCTGGCCTGCCGAAGCCATGAACCTCAATGCTGCCAATGCTCTTTTGAAAACCCTGGAAGAGCCGGAACCCCGTACCCAGTTTGTTCTGGTCAGTGATCAGCCTTCCGCTTTACCGGCAACTCTGCGCAGCCGTTGCCAGCAATGGCCCATCAAGCCACCCGATCAAGCAACCGGACAGGCCTGGCTGAGTTGTCAGCTGGCACCCGAACAAAACCCCGAGATTCTTCTCAAGGCAGCCGGAGGCCGTCCCCTGCAGGCGGTCAAACTGGCGACCCCAGAACTGGAAGAGCCACGCCAGCTGCTGTTGCAAACCCTGGAGGCCATGACCCGGGGTGCCGATCCCAGTGAGCAGGCTGCACGCCTGAAGAACTTTTCTCTGCAAGGTCTTCTGGACTACCTGCAAAGCTGGTTGGCTGATACGCTAAGGCTTAAACTGGTCGGAGAAACGGGTGTTGCGGACAGTCGTCAACTGCCCCTGTACCGTCACTGGCAGCAACTCTTGTCGACTCAACAGCTCTTGAATCTGGATGCTGAATTCAAGCAGTTGCATCACCAGTTGCTGACCAACCCCAATAATGAGCTTTTTGTTGAAAAGCTTTTGATCAGGCTGACCGAGGAGCTGGGCCATGAGTGAAACCAAAACCCTGACATTGAAGCTCAAGGATAAACAGGCGCTGTATGCTGCCTATATGCCTTTCTTGAAGCGCGGCGGTTTGTTTATTCCCACCAGTCGCAACTTCACACCCGGTGAAACCCTCCAGGTTTCTCTGGAGTTGGCCGATGAACCGGACCCTATCCAGGTAGTGGGAACCATGGTTTGGCGTACCCCAGTAGGTGCCCAGGGCCGAAAAACACCCGGCATCGGAATCCATTTTGCTGAAGATGAAGACTCGCCGCGCTACTTTATTGAAGACCAGCTGGCCGGTCTTCTGAATACCAACAAACCCACTCACACTCTTTAGGAGTAACACTATTTATGTGGCTGGTTGATTCCCACTGCCATCTCGACATGCTGGATTTACAGAAAACCCCGACAGGCCCTGAAGGGGGGCTGGATGCCGTGCTGGAAAAAGCCCGGCAGCGGGGTGTAGGGCACTTTCTTTGCATCAATGTTAACCCTTTCCATCTGGATGATTTGCGCAGCCTGATTAAACCCTATGAGGATGTCAGTCTGAGTGCCGGTCTACATCCTCTGCATCAGCCTGATCAACCCCTCAGTTTGGAAGAGTTGATCAAACTGGCCGAAGCCGAAGACATCGTTGCACTGGGCGAAACCGGTCTGGATTATCACTACGATCAGGACAACCATCAGTTGCAAAAGGATTACTTTCAGATGCATCTGGATGCAGCTCTGACGGTAGATAAACCGGTGATTGTACACACCCGCGAAGCTCGTGAAGATACGCTGGAATTGCTGAAAGCCTATGCTGAAAAAGGGGGGCAGGGGGTCATTCACTGCTTCACTGAAGATCTGGATTTTGCCCGCCAGATGATCGGCCTGGGCTTTTATATTTCCCTGTCCGGCATTGTGACCTTCAACTCGGCCAAACAGCTGCGCAAGGTGGCCCAGGCTCTGCCTCTGGACCGTTTGCTGGTGGAAACCGACAGCCCCTATCTGGCTCCGGTCCCGCATCGGGGTCAACAAAATGAACCGGGCTATGTGCGAGATGTAGCAGAGTTTATTGCTGACTTGCGTGGCCTGGATAGCGAATTTCTGGCCTACCAGACGACTGAAAACTTTTTTCGTCTCTTTCCTCTGGCCAGGAATCAGGCTCCCGGACTTGTCAGCAGCAATAAAGAAGATTACCTTGTTGACTGAAACGGCTAATTGAGTCACAAGTCTGAGGAGCAATTCATGGCTGAATCACCGGTAGAAAAACAAGCACGCCGTGTCAGGGAATTTCGACAGCGTGAAGCCCGTATTCTGGAGGCAGCCCTGGAGTTGTTTCTGGAACAGGGCGAAGACAAGGTGACAGTTGAAATGATTGCCGAAAAAGTCAATATCGGCAAGGGCACCATCTACAAGCATTTCAGCACCAAGGCGGAAATCTATCTGCGTTTGATGCTGGATTACGAGCGCGAAATGGCCAGCCTGTTTCAGTTGCCGGAAATTGCTGAAAACAAGGAAGCCCTGTCCAAGGCCTACTTTGAATTTCGCATGCAGGAACCGGCCAAATACCTCTTGTTCAATCGTCTGGAAGAAAAGCTGGTCAAGGCCAATGTCATCCCTGAGATGATCGAAGAACTGCATCAGTTTCGGGCCAAAAACCTGGAAAGTCTCTCGGATCTGATCAGTGGCCGTGTCGAAGAAGGTCACCTGGAAGAAGTGCCTGCTTATTTTCATTACTGCGCCTCCTGGGCCTTTGTGCACGGTGCGGCTGTGCTTTATCAATCGGAATTCTTTCAGGATGTGATTCAGGATAAAGATGAATTTTTCCGCTTTATGATGGATATCGGCGTGCGCTTGGGGAACCGGGGTCAACGGGGTAAAAAACACCTGGAAGCCAACAAACCCAAATCAACCGACTCCTGATCATGACTGCAGCTTCTCTGAATGGCCTGATTACCCGTATTGAAAAAAACGCTGGCGAAGCAGCGAATTTGCCTGTGGATGAATGGCAGCCACAAACCCAGGTTGACGTCGATTTGCGAATTGACACTCAGGGGCAGTGGTATCATGAAGGTCAGCCCTTTACCCGCACAGCCCTGGTGAGACTTTTTTCCACGTTGCTGCGACGGGAAGAAGACGGGCAGCATTATCTGGTGACACCAGTGGAAAAGGTGGCTGTGGAGGTGGAAGACGCCCCTTTTCTGGTACTGCTGGCCGAGCGGGAAGGTGAAGGTAAAGAGGCCCGCATTCGCCTGCAAACCCATGTCAGTGATGAATTTTATCTGGGTGCCGAGCATCCGCTGCAAGTCAGACTGCTGGAAAATGGCGAGCCCCGCCCCTATGCCCTGGTCAGAGGACGACTGGAAGCCAGGCTACTGCCTCAGGTGTATTACCAACTGGTGGACTGGGCCGAGCCCCGTGAAGCGGACGGACAAACCTGTATGATCCTGACCAGCTGTGGCCAGGAGTTTTCTCTGGGTTGTTTCTCTTGAGTTGGATTCGCTTTACCCCCGAACAGCAGGCTGTGATCCACCACCAGAAGGGCCACGCCCGGGTGCGAGCGGTGGCGGGTTCCGGAAAAACCACCACCCTGGTGGAAAGAGTGATCCATCTTCTTAATCAGGGCGTACCTGCCAGGCGCCTTCTGGTGGTGATGTACAACCGTGCCGCTAAGGAAGACTTCACTGCCAAACTTCAGGCCAGGGCGGTTGATCATGCGCATTCGTCTCCCCTGCCTGATGTGCGCACCTTTCATTCCCTGGGGCATCGCTTAACTTCCAGCCTGGTGCGTTGGGGTCTTTTGGCGCCACGCCGCCTGCACCAGGAAGAATGGATGCAGGACAACTTCAGCCGCCAGGCTTTGAAACGCCTTGCGGAAAATCTGGGAGAAGACCCTCAACCCTGGATGGAAGAAGATGCCCTGGATGCCTTCAAAAGCTTTTGCACCCTGGTTAAAAGTGGTTTGAAAACGCCGGATGAAGTGGCTGAAAACCTCGGCTTACCCAGCACTCAGAGGTATTTTGTGCAGGCGTTTGCCGAACAGGAAGAACTTCTGGCCGAACAGCAGGTGATGTTTTTTGATGATCTGCTTTGGCGGCCTCTGCAGGTGATTCAGGCACAGCCCCAGGTCAAACAGCGCCTGAGCGGTTTTCTGGATTATCTGGTGGTGGATGAATACCAGGACATCAATGAAGTTCAACAAGAGTTATTGGTGACTCTGGCCGGTCAGGCCCAGGTGATGGCTGTGGGTGATGTTGACCAGTGTATCTATGAGTGGCGGGGTGCCCGTCCTGATTATATGCTGCATCGCTATCATCGTGATTTTCAGGGCGTGACGGATTACCCCCTGTCCGGTACTTTTCGTTTCGGTCACAGTCTGGCACTGACGGCCAATCAGGTGATTCAGCATAACCGTGAAAGGCCACCTCAACTGACTTTGGCGGTGCAGCAACAATCCACTGTGATAGAGCAGGGCCAGGGTGCCGTCTGGTTACTGAGCCGACTGCAAGGCTGGCAACAGCAGCATCCGCAGGGTTCAGCTGCTGTTCTGGTGCGCAGCTGGTCACAAAGCCTGGCGGTGCAGCTGGAGTTTCTGAAGGCTCACCAACCTTTTCAACTGGCTCGTCAGCAGCATTTTATTTTCAATCGTCCCCAAATTAAGGGGCTGCTCGCTTATGCCCGCTTGGCGTTGAATTCAGCACCGGGACGAACCATCAATTTTCAGCATCCGGCGGCTCAGGCTGATTTTTACCAGTTGCTGAGTTTTCCCACTCTTTATCTGACCGACCCGGAACGTCAGGCCCTGGTGCAGGCGCGGATGCAGGGCCAGGCGCATTTGGACTCCAGCCTGGATCAGTTGCCTCCCGCCAAGCGACAGCGGTTGGCGAAGCGGCTAAAGCTTTTACAGAAACTCGCAACTCGTGCCCGGAACTTACAGCCCCAGGCTTTTCTGGATCGGGTGCTGGTGGAAACCGATGCCCTGGAGCAGTTGAAGAAAACCGCGGCCAGCAAGGAAAGTGGGGATGAAGCCCTGCGTTTGATTGAGGGACTGAGACGTTATGCCCGACAAAGCAAAACCGGTCAGGGCGAATGGATTCAGGAGCTGGAAGTGGCCCAACAGGAAGGTTCTGCCAGCCTGGCCCATCAGCAGGCCACCCAGGTGGAAATCCTCACAGTGCATGCTGCCAAGGGCCTGGAATGGGACTGGGTGGGGGTTTATGGTCTCAATGAAGGGGACTTTCCCTATACTTCCGGCTTCAGTCGCCTGACCGCAGCAGAAGAGGAAGCGGAAAGACGGCTCTTTTATGTGGCTGTCACCCGCGCCCGCCAGCATCTGGTTCTGGCTGAAGGTGAGGGCAGCGGTCCGCGCAGTCGTTTTCTTCAGGAAGCCCAGATCCAGGATGCCTTGTTTCTGGCGGATCAGCTTGGCAGCGAGGCCGCTCCAAGCCCGTCGCGCTCGGTTGCCTACCCTAAGCTTTTGCAAAACTATTGGCAGCAGGTCAGTGAAAAGCTTGTGCCTGAGCTCACCTGGCGCCAGGAGGAACTGCCGCAGGCTGCTCCTGTCCAGAACAGGGTCCAGCCCGTAGTGATGAGTCCCGGAGACAGGGTCATGCATCAGCAATTCGGAGAAGGCCAGTTGCTGCGGGTTGAGGGCGATTACCCCTGCCGCCTGCTGGATATCCGTTTTGATCGGGCCGGCCTGAAACGCCTCAAGGAAGAAGTGGCGAATCTGCAGCGGCTTCAAGGCGCCTGAGGTTGTCACAGAGAATGGCTGTAGCCACGCCGACATTCAGGGATTCAGCAGTACCATAAGCCGGAATGGTGATCTTTTGCCGGATACTGGCTGCCAGGGCACGACTGATTCCCTGAGCTTCACTGCCCATCACCAGCACACCCCCGTGACCCGGTTTGGCCAGTTGCAGCTGATGAATGGACTCTCCTTCCAGAAAAGCACCCAGAACGGGGGTATGCTCGGGTAAAGTTTCCAGAAAAGGTTCCAGCGGCTGATAGCTGACCTGCACCCGTAAAAAAGAGCCTTTGCTGGCAGTAATCACTTTGGGGTTGTAAAGATCGGCTGTACCCGGTGAGCAAATGACCTTGCTGATACCGTACCAGTCGGCAATACGCACAATGGTACCCAGGTTGCCCGGATCATTGATCTGATCCAGAGCCAGCAGCCATTCACCCGATTGCCAGCTCAGGGTTGGATTTTCCGGCATTTGTACAATAGCCAGGGCACTGTGATTGCTCACCAGGGTACCCAGTTGGGTTAGCTCGCTTGCGGCTGCCGGGGTGACTTTCCCTGAAATGCCAGCCACCAGAGAGGCATGCTCCCGTAAAAATTCTTCGCTGGCAAACAGATGCAGCAGGGGCCAGCCCGAGTCCAGCAGTTCCATTACACTTTTTTCACCCTCAACCAGAAATTGCTGGTATTCATGGCGGTATTTTTTCTTGTGCAGGGCGCGCAGTGTCTTGGCCTGGTTTTTACTGATCATGAAGCATCCTGAAAGTGTGTGAAGGCGCTAGTATAAAACACTCAGGCAGTTGATAATAAAACTTTACCCTCAGGTTGGAGTAACTCCATGTTAGAAGTGAACCAGTATTTTGATGGGCAGGTTAAATCCATAGCATTAACCAATGCTGATGGCCCTTTGACGGTGGGTGTCATGGCGGTGGGGGAGTATGAGTTCTCCACATCCAAGGATGAAGAAATGACCGTGGTTTCCGGCACCCTGCAGGTGCTTTTGCCCGGCGATCCCGCACTGCGCAATTTTCACAAGGGGCAAAGCTTTAATGTGCCTGCCAACAGTGTATTTCAGGTCAAGGTGGAAGAGGAAACAGCCTATTTGTGCCGTTACAGCGATCAATAAGCTGATTAACTATTGCGCTGGGTGATGCTGCGTTAAAATTGCTCTCAAAATGCTCATTTACTCATTTGTAAACTCCGCTATTTCGATCAATTTTGCCTGCGACCTACACGGATGTAGGAAGTGCAGAGATTCATCAGGAATGAATTCTGCCCTGACCTGCGCTCATAACGTTAATCAAGTGGTGGTTTTCTAAAAAAAGGGACCGATTGGCCCCTTTTGCGATCTTGCGTGTGGTTTACATATTGGGGTAGGTGGGCCCACCACCGCCTTCCGGTGTGACCCAAACAATGTTTTGTGCAGGGTCCTTGATGTCACAGGTCTTGCAATGCACACAGTTGGAGAAGTTGATCTGGAACTTGGGGTTGCCAGCATCATCATCAACCACCTCA
>Ga0136591_1000306_pt1 | contig 21490 bp, 24 predicted proteins | sample AntRauMFilla3767_FD_104929 | JGI IMG/M metagenome (GOLD analysis project Ga0136591, IMG submission 104929) | Saline lake microbial communities from Rauer Islands, Antarctica - Metagenome Filla 3 #767 | ecosystem: Environmental > Aquatic > Non-marine Saline and Alkaline > Saline | place...
ACCGTCTACGTGGCCTATTTCCTCCGGCTCACTGGGGCGGAGCCGACGCGCCGGCCTGAGACGGAGCCGGCCGACCCCGGCACTGCTGTCGGCACGCAGTAACGTTTTGTCGGTGGCCCGACACACCGGTCATACTGGTCGCCCCCAACGGGCGTCGGCGCAACTACCTACACATGGGAGGACTCCTGCCAACGGAGACGGACGCATCGGTCGAACGGAGCGGGGAGCCGTCGGTGCTGTGTATCGACGACGAGGAGACCAGCGAAGTGTTCTCGGCGCTGGGTTCGGAGACGGCACAGGCGATCTTTCGGCTGTTGAACGAGGAGCCGGCGACACCGGCGACCATCGCCCAGCGACAGGATATGTCGGTCCAGAACGTTCACTACCATCTCGACAACCTGGCTGCCGCCGGGCTCGTCGAAGTCGTCGACACCTGCTACTCCGAGAAGGGCCGCGAGATGGACGTGTTCGTCGTCGCCGAGGACCCGACGCTCCTCTTTCTCGGCACCAGCGACGACACGCCGGCGATGAAGCGCGCGTTCGATTCGTTCGCGTCGTTCGTCGGCATCTCCCCGCTGCTGGTGACACTCGGGGAGGCGGCCTCGTGGGTGTTCGGTGACGAATGACCGGCGAGCGCGCGGCGAGGACCGACACCGCCGGCGGACTCCCGATTCGACGACACGCGGAGACCGACGGCTGTGGCTGTCTCGACTGCCGGAACGTGGACGCGGTGACGACCCGCCGGAGCGTGCTCGACACCGTCCAGTGGTGCCTGGGGCTCTGTCGTGCGTATCCGTCGATCGTTCTCCTCGGCGTCTGCCTCGTCGCGGCGGGTGCGGGCGTGGACGCCCTCGGCGCTCGATACCTCCCCTCGCCGGTCGTGGGTCTGCTCGAGATTGTGATAGCGGCCGGCTTCGTCCTGGCGCTCAGAGCGTACGTAGCGACACTCGCAGCCCGGGAACTCACCGGGAGCGGCCTCGCCCCCTGGCCGTGGTGTCGCCAGGCTATCGGCCGGACGCTCCTGCTGGCCGTCGTGGTCCTCGCCCTCGTATTCGCCATCGCGGCAGCCTCGACGGCACTCACTTTCGCACTGTTCGGAGCGGCGGCGGTCGGTGGAATGCTGCCACCGGGCGGTCCCCTGAACCAGCCCGGCTTCCTCGTGGCCATTGCGCTGAGTATCGGCTTGCTGCTGGTGCCGGTGCTTTACCTTCTGTTCAAGTGCTGGTTCGCGCTGGAAGCGTGTATCATCGGCCGGTACGGCCCCGTCGACGCCATTCGCGTGAGCTGGGGGCTGACGACCACCTACCGCGGCAAGGCTCTCCGACTCACCGCTGTCGTGATTCTCTCTCTCGGAGCGAGCTACGTCGCCGCCCTCACGCCGTCGGTCTCGGGTCCGCTGGGCACACTGCTGTCGTCGCTCGGCCCCCTGGTCGGTGCTCTGGGCGAACTCAGTGCGGTGCTGTGGTACGCCGTCTCCACACATCTGTACGTGCAGGGCGTCCTCGACAGCTGATTCTGTCTCGGAGCGGCGGCGTTCGGGAGAGCCCCGACAGGGAACCGCTTAAGTTCCGCCCTCCCCGACAGTTCCCTATGACTGTATCGTCTCGCCGGGAGGTGTCGACGTGAGCCTGACCCAGCCTATCGCGTCGGACCACCAGCTGGCCCGCCTCCTGCAGATAGGGATCGTCCTCGAGGAGGTCGTCGAAGCCCGGGCCGGCAAACACGCGGGAGAGACGGACGACGCTGCGGACGCCGCCCTCGCCGCACTGCTGGAAGAGGCGTCGGCGGAGTCGGCACAGCACCGCCGTCAGCTAGAGGAACTACTCGCCACTCTCGACGCCGACACCGTCCCGTTCGAGGAGATACAGATGCTCGTCGAGGCCCAGTACGAGGCCGACGAGGACTTCGACGGCGTCCTCTACGACCAGCTCTGTAACGAGGAGACGGCATACAAGTTCTACGACGACCTCATCGCGTCTATCGAGGCCTCGGAGACGTCGTTCAGCGTCGACCGCGACCGGCTGCTGGAGACGCTGCGACTCATCCGCGAGGAGGAGGCCGAAGGTGTCGAAGCGGTGACCGAACTCATGGAGGCACGATTATGAACACGCAGGCTCAGTATCTGAAGGCGATATACCTCACCCAGCAACAGGCCGACGGCCCCGCATCGACCGGCAACGTGGCTGATTTGCTCGACGTCAGTCCCGCCAGCGCCAACGAGATGATCGGCAAGCTCGAGGAACGGGGCCTGCTGGACCACGAGAAGTACAAGGGCGTCGACCTCACCGACGAGGGTATCCAGCAGGCCCGCGACGCCCTCCAGAACTACTGTATCATCGAGCGCTTTCTCATCGAGGTTCTGGAGGTCGAGGAGTTCCGCGCCGAGGCCAAGACCCTGGAGGGCGTCATCGACGAGACCGTCGCCGAACGCCTCGACACCATCATCGACCGCGAACCGCAGTGTCCGGACTGCTTCAACGCCGAGGACGACGTCTGTGGACTGATAGACGTCGAGGCCGAAGTGAGCAGCGACTAGTTTTACTTTCACTGTGGACGGGGCGGATTTAATCCCGGTCCATACGTCGTGGATGGTATGGACTGCCCGACCTGCGGGAAGTCGCTCGCTAGCGAGCGAGGGATGCGCCAGCATCACACCAAAGTTCACGGCGAGCCGCTACCGAATCGGACCTGCGAGGCGTGTGACGAACGGTTCTACGACCCGAAGTCACGCCGGACGTACTGCGAAGACTGCTACACCGGGGCGGGTAAGCAGAACGGTAATTGGAAGGATGCGAAAGAGCAGGCCGAATGTGAGATATGTGAGAGCGAATTCGAGTACTATCCCTCGGATAAAAATGGGGTGTACTGTCCGGAGTGTGTAGCGGAGGCTGAAGAATTCCTGGGGACTCCGAGTTATGCCGATAAAGATATTCCGCGAGTCGATACGGACTGTGAACACTGTGGTGAGACGTTTACAGTTCTCAAGACAACGCTCGAAAGAACACCCTGTCGATTCTGCAGTCACGAGTGCCTCTGTCGCTGGATGTCCGAGTCGATGTATGAGGTGACCGACCCCCAAATGTGTATAATGGTGACTGGCTCTCTGTCCGAAACAGGGCGCTAGATAGAGACAAGCATGAGTGCCAGATCTGTGGAAAAACACGCGAAGAAATCGGACAAGAGCCCGATGTACATCATATAGAGCCTATCCGGACGTTCGATGACCCTCAGGACGCCCACACTCTCGATAATGTGATTGCACTGTGTCGGAAATGTCACCGGAACGTAGAAACGGGGAATCTGAACTGTCCGACTCCCGCTGTACAATCCGAATCCCGGAAGCGATAAAACGTGCCCACCCAAACAATGGATTGCAGTCCCGTGGTGTAGTGGCCAATCATATGGGCCTTTGGAGCCCATGACGGCAGTTCGAATCTGCCCGGGACTACTATCAAATAAACAATATATTATGGCTGACTTAGGAGTAACTCAAACGGCCGAAAGCAGCTAAGCTAGGCATAGAATATAATTCAACCTACAAATACGCCGCGTCCCACCGTACCGGCTTTCTGACGTTCCCGCAGGTCTCACACTCGATGCGGCCCATCGAGTCCATCGCGAGCGCGAGGGTGTTGCAGTTGCTACAGAAGTAGCCATAGCGGGCGTCGCCCTCCACTTCGGTGAAGACGACGTGGAACGGTGCTTTCGAGCCGCGTTCGTGGTTGTCGTGGTCGACGTAGACGGTGCGACCCTCGGGGGTCTCGACGGCTTCGCGGCCCCACTGTTCGGACTCGGCGTAGATGTTCTCGACGTAGCTCTCCCCGTCTATCTCGACGGTGTCGGTGCCGACCTGACGGAAGTCGCGGTGGTCGTAGAACTCGTTGCCTTCGGTGTTTTCGGCCAGTACTCGCCCGCGGAGGTTCAGCACGTCGAGCCGTTCCAGCTCCTCGCGGGTGGCCGCGAACAGGTCGCTGGCGATACCCACGCCGCGGTGGGCGGGGTCGACGTGGAGCCACAGCAGTGTGGCCGTGTTCGCTGCGGCGACGACGCTTTCGGAGAAGCCGACGACCTGTCCCGCGTCGTCTGCGACGAGCACCACGTGGTCGGGGTCGTCGAGCATCGTCGCCAGTCGGTCCTCGTCGTACCACTCCTCGATGGCGTTCGTGATCGCCTGTGGTCCGAGCGAGTACGATGCCCCCAGCGACCGCCGCGCGACGTCTCGGATGGCGGGGTTGTCGGCCGGCCTGGCGCGTCGGAACTCCATACTCCACTGTCACCGCGAACGGGCATAAACGTACAGTCCAGTTGACTGGTCCCCCCCTGTCCAGTACACCACTTCAGACGAACCTCGTATTTCGAAGAAAAGCTTATACTCTTGGACGCATGAATTAGAAATACACATGGAGGTTGATTATCGAGCATAGATGGGGAGGATAACTGTCTGAAACAGAGAGGCGTGTCTTGCCGGCCGATGCCTGCCGGCTGCCCGCCGAGATGGCTATCTGGCGCCCGAGAACGCGACGCCGGACCGAGTTCTGGTCCCCGCTCGCGATGGGTGCCCGCTCAACCATGCCGCCACTCTCGGCACGCTGTTTTCCTGCGTCCGTTCGGAATCGTGACCGCTAGGGGTGTCGTAACGCTAAAGAGTCGAACGGACCTTCTTGTCTGTAAGATGATTACCGGAACCTATCGCCGGAGGTGTCGCTGTGGGCGTCGAGATTAGGGAGTCACCAGTCTCGGACGAGGCCTTCGACGCGATGCGGGAGTTCGTCCACGACTACCTGGCTGCCAGTGTCGAGAACGAGGACGAGGGCGGCCGGATGCGATGGTACCCCTGGCACTCGGCGGAGTACCGGTTCAACCACATCCTCAACGTCGTCGACATCGCGACGACTATCGCCGAGCGCGAGGGGGCGAACGTCGACGTCACGCGCGTGGCGGCGCTGTTCCACGACATCGCGAAACTGGAGGCCGAACAGGACGTCCACGCCGAGGCCGGCGCCCGCATCGCACGGGAGTATCTCCAGTCCCACGGTGACTACCCGGAGTCGTTCGTCGAACAGGTGTGCCGGTCCGTCGAGGACCACTCCTACCAGGGTGACCTCTCGGACCTCTCGCTCGAGACGCAGTGTCTCATCGAGGCGGACATCCTCGACAAGGTCGGCGCCAACGGGACGGCGCTGATGTTGCTGCGGATGGGGTACGAATCCCGGACCCACATGGACGCCGCGGAGATGGTCGACCGCGTCATCGAACGGGGCGAAGACGCCAGCGAGCGCGTCGAGAGCGACACCGCCGAGTCGCTCGTCCACCAGCGGCTCAAGCGCACCCGCTGGTTCCAGGAGTGGCTGGAGCTGGAGGTCGCCGAGATGGAAGCCGAAGAGAGCCTCGACGACGTCGCGACCGGTATGGGCGACTCGTAGTCGAGTCCTGATGCGGTCACCGTTCTGACTGTCCGTCACTGACGAGCGCCGCTGGGACTTGGCCGGTGCTGTCTGGCGGGTGAAAAACGGAGAGAAAGATGGCCGAGATTACAGCTTGCCGGCCTTCTGCAGCTTCATCAGGTCCTCGGTGTCGAGGGTCTCGCCTTCCTTGAACTTCTGGTAGATCTCCTCGGCCTCCTCGCGGGCGGCCTCCTGTTTCTCCTCGCGCTGGCTGCGCTCTTCCTGCTCCTCTTTCTTGTCGAGCTCGCGCAGGCGCTTCTGGACGCGGACGAAGTCCTCGTGGTGCTGGTCGGCGGCCTCCTGGGCCTCGACGAACTCCTCGTGTTTCTCGTCGGCGTCGTCACGGATCTCGTCGGCCTCGCGGTAGGCCTCGATCATCTCGTTGTGGTGTTTCTGGGCCTCGTCGGCCAGCTCCGTGACCTTCTGGTGGTGTTTCGAGGCTTCCGAGCGGACCTCTTCGGCCTCCTCTTTGAGCCCTTCGAGGTCACCGCTCTGGTCGAGCTTCTCCTTCTTGCTCTGGAGCTTCTCGCGCTTGTCCTCGATCTTCTCGATGAGCTCTTTCTCGTCTTCGGAGGAGAGCACCTCGGTCTGCTGTTTGAACTCGAGGTCTTCGATCTCGTCTTTGAGCTCGTCGACGGACTTGCCCTCGTCGAGCTCGAGGTCGTTTTTGACCTTGTCGACCTTGTCGAAGAGCTCGTTGGCCTCGGCGTTGAGCTCGTTGCGCTTGTCCTTGTGCTCCTGGACCTGCTCGTTGAGCTCGTCGCGCTTCTCGCGGTGTTCCTGGGCCTCGTCGACCTTCTCGCGAGTCTTCGCGTTCAGGTCGTCGCGGGCGCTGGCCCGCTCGGAAGCCATCTGGTTGAGCTCGTTTCGCCGGTCCCGCAGCTGACCGGCGAGCTTGATGAGCTCGCCCTTCGATTTGTTCTCGAGATCCTCTTCTGTTACTGCAACGTTTTTTGATTCGTCTATCGAGTCTGCCATTGTTGAAACCTCTATGCCATCACCGCCTTCGGACAGGCAGAGACATCGCTATGGAGGGGCTGGCACCAATAACAAGGGTTCCCTCTCATGTTGGGCGCGGAGCGATACTGCCTGAACGCGAAAGCGTTCTGGTACCAACAACTACCGTCGGACGGGGTTTAACTATTGTGGTGCAACAGATACCGTGGCGACGCCTCACACACCCGTCTGCAGGCGCGTGAAGGGATAACACGGATTCGAGTGATACGGGTTGTTGTAGCGATTTGCCGGTACGCGCCGACACCGGGTCGGCGCTATCTGAAAATAATCTACAACAACCCGCATGAGCTTATATATCGGCCTCGATTCGGTACTCGTTTTTCACCGCTCGACCCTCGACGGCGGCGGCCAGGGTCAGCTCGTCACCGGCGTCGAGTGTCAGCGACCCGACCGTCACTCGGCCGAAGGCGCCGATGACGCGTTCCTCCTGCTGGCGCTCGCCGTTGTGGTCCCACTCGACGGTGACCGTCGCCCCCGAGGGGCGGTCGTGACAGGCGACGATGTCGCTCTCGCCGGGCGTCGGGTCCGAGAGGAACACCTGCGTGGGCTGGTAGCTGTCCGAGAGCGTCCCGTAGGCCCGTTTCTCGGTGCCGTCCCCCGTGAGGACGCCCATCCCGGCGTCGCCCACGTCCCGGAGGCTGTCCAGCACGACGACGTCGCTTTCGCGCTGGCGTAACTGCTCGGCGACGGCCTGGACGAGACGGGCCTGAAACGCCTGTGAGTCGTCGGCGTCGCCACCGACGTGGCTGTCGTGGACCGCCCTGTCGAACCCGGTCCCGTCGGCCGGGTCGTCGGTGCCCAGCGAGCCGGCGCCAAAGCCCGCGACCACCTCGCCCACGTCGTAGTGCTCACAGAGCCACCCCAGGTCACCGACCGAGCCGTAACGCCAGCCGGGGTACAGCGTGACGGCGTCGGCGTCGATACCCGGCGGACCGACGACCGGGACGGTGGGGACGCCCTCGACGCGCTCGGCCACCGCTTTCGCGGGGGCCTCGTTGTAGCTGGTCCGCCAGGCCCGGAACCGATAGCGGAGCCGGTCGAGCGTACCCGACCCCAGCCCGTCGGCGTAGGGTGTGACAGGCTCGTCGTGGACCGCGACCCAGGCCAGGCTCGGGTGGTGGCCGATCGCGTCGGTGAACGACTCGGCCAGCTCGCGTCCCCGGTCCATGTCGAACCCGCCGGGACCGGTCAGCGGGAGGTCCTGCCACAGCAACACGCCGTGTTCGTCACAGGCTTCGGCGACCGCGGGCGGGACCCCCTGGGCGCGGACGCGCACGAGGTTGGCGTTCGCCGACAGGGCCCGTTCGACGTCCTCGACGGTCGGGTCCAGCAGTGTCACCCCGCGGGCGCGGACCCGCTCGCCGTTGATCTGGAGCCCCTCGTCGTAGCTGACCGAGCGCAGCCCCGTGGTCATCGAGCGCTCCGCGTCGCCGACTTTCGCCCGGACCACGTACCGGGGCTGGCCCCCGTGGTCGTGGGGCCACCACAGCGACGGGTCGCGCACGTCGACGGTGTGGGAGACGGTAGTTGAGCCGGCGTCGGTCTCGACGCGAGCGCGGTCCATCATCCCGCCGCCCCTGACCTCGCCCGCCGGGCGGATGGAGAACGTGAGCCGGTCGTCGATGGGCTCGCTCGTGACCACCTCGGCCTGTACGTCCACGGCGGCTCCGCCCTCGGTGAGTCGCGGCCGCCCGCCCATCACGTGCACGTAGGGGTCCGGATACGTCTCCAGCGACGCCGCCCACCAGATGCCGGGGACACAGCGCTCCGGCGGCAGCTGGTCGGTGTCGTGGAGGCCGCCAAAGCGGTCCTCGGGGGCCCGACACTCGACGACGAGGCGGTACTCCTCGGCGTCGGGCAGGCGGACGCGAAGCGGCGTGACGTAGCTGTCCGACTCGGCGATCTGCCTTCCGTTACACCAGACGCGTGTGTGAGCGTACGCCCCCCGGAGGACCAACACTACGTGCTCGTCCGCGCCCGTCCGCGGGTCCGCGACCGCGGTCTCGTAGGCGACGGCGTCCGCACCGGCGAACTGCGTCGGCCGACCCGGCACCGACACCGACTCCCACGACTCCGGGGACGGCATCTCCTCGTCCGGCGCTACCGCCGCGCCGCGCCACGAAAGCGACATATCATGTGGCCCGTCCCCCGGGGGCATATCCTTTACCCCCACGCCGGCGTGGAGTGAACCCGGGCACTGGGCCGCCTGCTGTCACTTTCACTTTCACTCCGGGGACGGCTCGGATTAAGGTAGCCCCCGGTTCAAGCAAGGGGTATGATTCAGGACCTCCGCGGTGAGACCAGGTGTGACGCCGACGGCTGCGAGCGGGCGCTGACCGAACCACAGCTGGTGTTCGAGACCGACGCCGGCCGACAGGAGGCCTACGAGTGCGCCTGCGGAGCGGTGACAGTCACTGTCGCCCGTCCGGGGTCGTCCCGCTGAAATCCGTCCGGCTAAGTACGGCCGTCGGAAACGACGGATATGAACCACGAGGTCGTCATCGACGCACAGGGTCACGAGCACGTCACGGCCGAACACGGGAGCACGCTCGAAGTCACGAGCGACGACTTCCTGACGCCCGCCGGCGACTGTATCCTGGGTATCGAGGCCGACACCGTCCCCGCCGACCTCCACGACGACTTCGTCACCGCCTGCCAGTCCGCCGACGCGACCATCACGGCCACCATCGAAACCGACGGGCACCGCGCCGTCGTCCAGGGGTCGGGCCACCCGGAGCTCTCTTTCGAGAACGAGCGCAGTCACGTCATCCGGACCAGCGACTACGTCGACGACCGGACAGTGATGGTCGGGGCCGACGCCGCCGCCGGCGATATCGACCGCGACCTCGTCGCCGCACTGGCCGACGGTGCCGACCTGACACTGACTCTTTCTGTCGAGGCCTGACGTGGTGGCTCAGGCCGCCGTCAGCTCGTCCCGATAGTCCTCGAAGTACGTCCGGACGTCCCGCGGCGGTCGGCCCAGGACCCGTTCGACGTCGTCGGTGACCCGACCGGCCAGCCCGAGGCGAGCGGTCGTGTAGATGCCGGCCATCACGAGCGCAACGCCCAGCGGTCGGCCCGCGCGAAGCGACCGACCGACGAACGCCGGGAGCGACGGGTTCGTGTACTCGACCGGATAGCCGAGCACCTCCCTCGCGACAGCGGCGACCTCGTCGTAGGGCAGCGCCGCCGGGCCGGTGAGGTCGTAGGCGACGCCGTCGTGGCCCGCCTCGGTCAGTGTAACGGCGGCGACGCTGCCCACGTCGCGGGCGTCGACGAAACTCGTCTCGCCGTCGCCGGCCGGGACCGCGATTTCGCCCCGGCGGAGCGCGTCGCCGTGGACCTCGAGGAGGTTCTGCGTGAAAAAGGAGGGTCGCAGGAACGTCCAGTCGAGCCCCGAGGCCGCGACGTGGCGCTCGATACGGCGGTGCGGGAGCAACGGGTTCCGCTCGGCCCCGAGTACGGAGAGGACGACCGAGTGGGTGACGCCGACCCGCGCCGCGGCGTCGACGAACGAGCGAATCGGGCCGACCCGGGAGAGCTGGGGCGGCCGAAGGAGAAAGAGCGCCTCCACACCGTCTAACGCGGCGCCCCAGGTCTCCGGTCGCTCGAAGTCGAACGCCACCCACTCGTCGGCTGGGCCGTCTCCCGGCGGTTCCCGGGCGGCCGCGCGGACGGTGGCGTCCCGGTCCGCCAGGGCTGTCAGCAACGCCGACCCGACGGTGCCGGTCGCACCGGTGACGAGGACGGTCCGTGTCATACTGAGGGATAGGCCGCCACGGTCAAAAGCGAGGTGGGGCGGCACGCTCTCCAGCCGGCGGTGACGGTGTTTTTGCCGCTCGCGCCCCTGGCCTCGCACATGACCGACCGGGAGCCGACGAAAAACATCAGCGGCGGCACGTCGGGCGGCGGGAGCGAGGCGCGGTTCGACCCGGCCACCGCAGGCACGCGGGGCGAGGCCGTCGTCGACCGCCTGGGAGAGCTGTACTGGACGAAGACCTACGGCGGCCAGGACGCCTTCGAGTGTCTCGTTCGCACTATTCTGAGCCAGAACACGTCCGACACGGCGAGCCAGCCCGCACACGACGCGCTGATGGACAGGTACGACTCCGACGGGGATGACCTCGTCGACGCCCTCGCCGACGCCGACCGGCAGAGCCTCGCCGAGACCATCAAATCTGCGGGGCTGTACAACCAGAAATCGGCGCGCATCGTCGCCCTGGCTGACGAGGTTCGCGAGGACTTTGGCGGCGAGGCGGGATTCGACGCCTTCGTCAGGGACGATGACCCGGACGTGGTCCGGGACCGTCTGCTGGAGATGAACGGCGTCGGGCCCAAAACGGCCGACTGTGTCCTCCTCTTCGCCGGCGGCCGCGGCGGCGTCTTCCCCGTCGATACACACGTCCACCGCATCGCCCGCCGGATGGGGCTGGCACCCCCCGACGCCGACCACGAGACGGTGCGAGAGTACATTGAGCGCGACGTCCCTGACGAGAAGTGTGGCTTCGGCCACACCGCGATGATCCAGTTCGGCCGGGAGTACTGCAAAGCCAGGAAACCAGCCTGCCTGGACGACCCCGAGGCGTGCCCGCTGGCCGACCGCTGTGACCAGGTCGGCGTCTACCCCGCGAGCGGCGAGGTCGTCGACCCGTCGGACGCGGCGTGATTCAGGCCCGGTGGCCCCACCGCTCGCCGTCGTCGGCGTAGCGGGCCGAGACGATGCGGTTGAACTGCTCGTCCGACAGGGAGATGTCGGTCGCGCCGACGTTCTCGTCTAACTGGTCGACGGTACGGGCGCCGACGATGGGGACACAGGTGATGTCGGGCTGTTCGACGAGCCAGCGCAGCGCGACCTGTGGGGGGGTCGCGTCGAGTTCGTCGGCCACTGCTCTGAGTTCGTCCAGGACGTGCCAGCCCCGCTCGGAGAGGTAGAAGTCCTCGAAGCGGTCCGACAGCGAGCCACGGGCGCCCTCGGGCCCCTCGAACTTCGTCGGGTCGTCGTCGTCCGTGCGCTCGTACTTCCCGGTGAGAAAGCCACCCGCCAGCGGCGAGTACGGACAGACCGCTATCTCCTGGTCGGCACAGACGTCGAGGTAGTCTTTGATGTCGTCCCGGTAGCCCGCATGGAACAGCGGCTGGGTCACCTCGAACCGTTCGAGCCCTTCGACGTCTGACTTCCAGAGGGCCTTGGTCAGCTGCCAGGCGGCCATCGTCGACGCGCCCAGATAGTGGACCTTGCCCTCGCGAACGAGGTCGTTCAGCGTCCGCAGGGTCTCGACGATGTCGCTCTCCTCGTCCCAGCGGTGGATGTAGTAGAGGTCGAGATAGTCGGTGTCCAGCCGGTCCAGCGTTCCCTCGATCTGGGCGCGGATGTGCTTGCGACCCAGCCCGGAGTCGTTCGGGCCGGGCTCGCCCCAGCCGTCGAAGGGGAAGTACACCTTCGAGGCGATGACGACGTCCTCGCGGTCGCGGTCGTCGAGCCACTCGCCGATGTAGCGCTCGGACTTGCCGTTGGGATGACCGTAGACGTTCGCCGTGTCGAAGAAGTTGATACCGCGCTCCCAGGCCGCGTCCAGCAGTTCGTGGGCCTGCTCCTTGTCGGTCTCGACGACGCCGCCGGTCTCCCGGCCGAAGCGCCAGGTCCCGTAACAGAGCTGTGACACCGTCGTCCCGGTCGAACCGAGTCGTGTGTACTCCATAGCCACCGGCAGACGGTCGACGGCTAAAAGGGCTGGTGAAGGCGGCAATCCCAACGGCCGTTGTACCGAACTGTGGTGGCCGGGCGCGCGCTTTGTCGCGCGCTGACGGGGAAGGGCAGGCTGTCAGTAGCATACCGCGAGCGTGGCGAGCGGTTTCACGGGAATCGAGGTCGAAGACCGAGATTCCCGCGTTTTTCCCCAAGTTTTTGGAGTACGGGGTTCCCGCAGCGCCGCGTAGCGGCGCGAGGAAACCCCGTGCTGTAAAAAGTGGTCTTCAGATGAAACGGAACGTCTCCAGGTTCTCCGGCGTGAATGTCCGGAGGTTGTAGTCGTGGTACAGCGAGGAGGAGAGGTCCTGCGTGGCCGACTGGTCGCCGTCGACACAGAGCACTTTCTCGGGCCGGGGATGCATCGTCTTCACGAAGTTCTCCAGGCCCTGGCGGTCTGCGTGGCCGGAGAAGCCGTCGATCGTCTCGACCCGAAGGTCCATCGAAACCGTCTCGCCGTCGAGGGTCACGGAGTCGGCGCCCCTCTGAATGCGCTTGCCCAGCGTGTTGCGGGCCTGCTTGTCGACGAAGACGAGCGTGTTGTCGGACTCGCCCGCCAGCGCTGCGAGCCACGTCCGGACCGGCCCGGGCGTACACATTCCCGGGGTCGAGAGGACGACGCTGGCCTCGTCTCGCTCGGCAATTTCGCGACGCTCGTCGTCGTCCCCGACCGGCGTGAACTGCTCGGCCAGGAACGGGTTCTCGTCGTCGGACTGGAGCCGGCTCTCGATGTCGTCCCGCAGGAACTCGGGGTAGCTGGTGTGGACCGCCGTGGCCTCCCATATCATCTCGTCTAAGTAGACGGGCATCTCCGGCACCGCGCCCGACGACATGAGTTCCTCGAGGACGACCAGTAGCTCCTGTGGCCGGCCGACGGCGTCGGTCGGAATCAACAGCGTGCCGTCCCGTTCGGCGGCGTCCTGCAGGCGCTCTTTGAGCTTGCGCTCGGAGTCGCCCTGGTCGGTCTGGTAGTCGTTGCGCCCGCCGTAGGTCGATTCCAGCACGAGCGTCTCGACCCGTGGGAACTCGTTGACCGCGCCGTCGAGCAGCCGGCTGTTGTCGTAGTGGATGTCCCCGGAGAAGGCGACGTTGTACAGCCCGTCGCCGATGTGGAAGTGGACGACCGAACTCCCCAGCACGTGGCCGGCGTTGTGCAGCGTCAGCTTCACGTCCGGCGCGATGTCGGTCACGTCGCCGAATTCGAGGGGGATACAGTGTTTGACCGCCTCGCGGACCATCTCGGTCCCGTAGGGTCGCTGCTGGCCCGTCGCCGCCGAGTCGATGTAGTCCAGCGTCAGGAGGCCGAGCAGGTCACGCGTCGGTTCGGTGCAGTAGATTGGGCCGTCGTAGCCGTTCTCGTACAGAAGTGGGACCAGGGCGGCGTGGTCGAGGTGCGCGTGGGTCAGCACCACGGCGTCGAGGGCGGTTGCGCCCGCTCCGATGGCTTCGGGCACGTCGAGATACGGCTGTTCGGTCCGTTCACCGGGTTTGTCGCCGCAGTCGACGAGGATTCGGGTGTCGGCCGTCGAGATGATGTAGGCCACGCGGCCGACCTCCTTGCACCCCCCGAGCGTGGTCACACGGACCCACTCCTCGTTAGACATCGGGTCGCGGTGAATCTGGCGGCCGACCCGTTCGAGGATGTCGCGGCGGTCGTCCCGTTCCTGTGTCAGGAAGGTCCGGACGTTCGCCACCGTCGGCGAGTCGATGGCCGGCGTCCGCTCCACTTCGGGCGTCCAGCCCGTCGCTTTCGTTATCTCCCGCAGCGTCTCGCCGCCGCGGCCGATGACCCGGCCCGGTTGCTTCGCGCGGATGACGACCTCGCCCGTGTCGGCGAGAAACTGGATGTCGCTCACGTCGGCGACGTCGGGAACGAGGTCGCGTATCTCGTCTTCGGCCGCCTCCGGCGGCGTCAGCACGTCCGGGTCCGGCCGGACGGTGATACGCTTTCGCAGTCTGGAGGCCAGCCGCCGGACGAGGTCGCCGTCGGTGGCGAACTCCTTGGGGTCGCGGGTGTAGATGACCAGCTCCGGCCCCTCGTAGGTCACGTCGGAGACTGTAATCTGTCTGGGAACCTCTTCGTCTATCGTTTCGCGGACGTTTTCGAGTTGCTTGTCTACCGTGCTCATAGTGGAGAACCGACAGCGGCCTGTTTCGGCCGCCGTCGCGGGTCGGCCCGGACCGACGCTACCGCCAGAGGTGTCCGTCGAGCGTGTCACCGACGGTACTGCCCGGAAAACCGAACGTGCCAGTAGCTTCCACAGTTGAATTATTAAACTCTTCGCACTTCCGGCGGGTCGGGCCAGACGACGACGCCGCCACACCAAAGGTCACGGCCCGCGATGACGGTTTATGCGCGTGACACCGGCCGTCGTGGCCGACGAATACGAGTGGGTCCGCGGGCGGGCCGACGTGGTGGTCCCGCTGGTCAACGAAACCCGAACGCATCTGGGCGAGCAGTTCGGCGTCGACGTGGCCAGTATCGACGCGTCGGCGTACCGCGGGGCGGTCGACGAAGTGTTCGAGGACGGCGACCGCGCGGTGAACGTCGCGGCGCTGGTCGGTCTGCTCCGGGACCTCGACGTCGAGAACGACTATCCGGGCTTCGTGGTCGACGAGCTCCTGGGCCGGGAGCTGGCCGCGATGCTCGCCGGTGACCAGCCGTTGCGGCTGCTCGCCGAGGCGACGTTCCACGTCGCGGACGTGCGCACCCACGGCGAGCCCGAGGAGAGGGCCGGCGCGGACGACCTCGACGCGGCGCTCGCGGCGGGTATCCAGACCCGGCTGCCGGGGTGGCCCTGGACCGAGGGGGAGAGTCCGTTCGCGATCTAGAATTCGACCGTGGGTGTCCCGAGGAAGGCCGTCTCGTACCCCTCGTGGCGGGAGACCTGCGACGGCCCGATAGTCTCGACGGTGACGGCGGGGTCGCCGGTCGCTTCGACCACGGCACCGTAGTGGTAGCCGATGTCGGGGTGGACGGCGGCCGAGAGGGCGTCGTCGTAGGCGCTCTCGCCGCCCACCTCGACGGTGCCGTCGAGGCTCATCATCGGTAGCGGCACCCGGTTGTACGGGGTCCGGACCGAGACGGCCAGATACGACTGGCCCGACTCAAGGAAGTCGGCGTCGGTGAGCCACGTCGCCGCGTACACCTCGTCGCTGCCCTTCGCCGTACCGAGTAGCTCGCCGGGCAGGTCCTCGGGTGCCGGGACCTGTGAGGTGGGCATCATCTCCATGTTCATGAGGTCGAGCGCGGCCCGACTCCCCTGCTGGTCGGGGAACTCCTCGTAGGAGATCTCGTCCCGCGCCGAGCGGGAAAAGTCGAAGTTGGTGGTCAGCTCGCCGGCGCTCCCGAACCTGTCTGCGAACCCGCCCAGCCGGCGTTCGGTCATCCCGTCGACCCGGACGGTTATCTCGTAGACGCCCTCGCCGTCTAGCTGGTAGTTGTCGCCGTAGTGAAAGCCCATGTTCTGTGAGACCATGGGCCAGGGCTGCTTGTCGGCGACCGTCTCGCCGTCGGCGTCGATGGTGATCGAGACGCCCGACTGGATGGGGAGGACCATCATCGTCTCGGGGTCCCACACCGACGCCATCAGGTGGACGCTGTCGGCGTTCTGGATAGTGACCTGTTCGGTGTCTGTGCCGGTCACCGTCCAGAAGCGGTGTGGATAGGAGTACGTCAGCCCGACCACGTAGTCGCCGGCGTCGCCCATCCCGATCATCTTCATCCCTTCGCGGTGGGTGGGGTAGTAGGTGGCGTCGGGGCGGTTCTCGACCAGCGGCGGCGACCGGGTCGACTGTTCCTGCAGCGAGCCACAGCCTGCGACGAGCGACGCACCGGCGAGGCCGGTGGCGGCGAGGAAACGACGGCGGTTCATATTGGCGCTAGCGGTCCTCGCTCAAAGACGGTTCTGGTACGGCTGACGAACGCCGCGGCCCCGGTCTCGTGCAGGCTGCGCTGATACGGCCGGCTACCAGCCCGGAAACAGATAGTTAGTAACTGAATACACCGACGGCGACCGGTCGATTTATTGCCACCAAAGGGGGTGAGAGTAAACAATGGAGTACACTAAGAACCCAGACACGTCGGTGACTGTCGCGGTGGTCGAGGCGGTCAGTTCGTTCGAGAACTGCGAGCCTCACGCCCTCCCGCCGCTCTACGATGCCGTGGACGCCGACGCGTTGAACGCGCTTTTCGAAACCGGGGTCGACGGTCGAAGTTGCAGCGTCTCTTTCACCTTCAGTGACTCACGCGTCACCGTCCAGAACAGCGAGCGGATCGTCGTCGAGGCGGCCACGGCACCGCGCGTCGCCGGTAACTGAGACGCTCGGCCGTAGTACTGGCTCAGACCGGGTCGGCTGGGGGGAGAGCCCGCAGGTCGCGCGGGGGAAGGAGATAGTTCCCGCGCCGCTCGACGCGCATATACTGGAGAATCCCGTTGTTGACGCGCTGGCTGACCCCGGACCCCTCGGTCAGGTCGCTGCCGTTCATCATCGACTTGGTCCGCACGAAATCGTCGATAGTGCGCTGGATGGAGAGAAAGTGGAGCCCGGCCTGTCCGCCGTCGGTCGAGTCGAAGTCCCGGCGCAGAATCACCGGCCGGCCGTCCTCGCGGGCCCGAGCGGTCTTCTGGGCGTGGCCGGCGACGCCGTCCCGGCGGCTCCGCTCGGCCACGTCGTCGGCACAGTCCTCGACGCCGCTCGCGTCGCCGAGGTTCTCACCGACCCCCTCGACTTTCCCCTCCTCGGCGTGGGCCGGACAGAACATCTTCGAGACCCGCTGGTCCTCCGAGTCCTGTTCGTACCACTGCTGGAGCTGCAGACGGATGTACGAGAGGTGCTGGGTTGTGCCGCCGGCGAAGGGTCCCTCGGAAATTGTCACCATATCCTCGGTGGCCTGGTTCCCGTCGAACCGGCCCTTGTATCCCATATACAACGGCGAGTCCTCGGGTACCGGTTCGGAGTCGGGGATACCGTTTACCTCCTGATTTTCGGCGGGCAGCCCGGCACCGACGAACCCCGTCCGGCGGTCGGCGACGCTGAAGACGCCGTCGAACGTGGCCGCCATCTCGTGGTCGTTGACCGACTGTCGATTCCCCTTCAGGGCCTCTTCGGCGGCCAGTACGACCTGCTCGTGGTCGCTGGCCAGATGGAGGACGGCGTCGGGCGTGTCGAACTCGGGGTCCTCGAAGGGGGCCAGCGCGGTCGGCTCGGGGAGGTCGACACCGGCGGGGGCGGCGTCGAACCGCCGGAAGTACGCCGGGCTGTACCCCAGCGTGAACATGAGCCCGTCGGTCTCCCAGCCGTAGCCCCGTTCGAGCGAGTGGAGGGCGTCGGTGACCTGCTGTCGGTCACCGTCGGTCGGCGTGCCCTCCCGGTCGTAGTTCAACAGCAGGACGACGTGGTGGCGCGACAGCTGGGAGTTGCCGGCGTCGTCGACCTCCAGATACTCCTTCCACTCGTGTTGCCGGGCCGGCAGACTCGCTGGGTCCGTCCCCTCGGGGATGTCGGGCGAGTCGAATCGGTCCAGACAGGCGGCGAGTGCGGCTGTCCCGCCGATGGCGACGGCGCTCTTGCCGAACTCGCGTCTGGAGATACCACGGTCACTCATCGACGCACGCTAGGAACTGACCACACTACTGGTTTCTGGTACACCCGGCGAACGCCCCGCATCGGGCTCCCCTCCTCAGTCCCGTTCCGGTGGGTCCAGCAGGCTGTCGACCAGCCGCTCGAAGCGGTCGGTCAGCCGCTCGGCGAGGCTCGGCTCCACCGTCCCGAGCAGCGCGACCGTCTCGTCGGGGTGGACCAGCGACAGCGTCACCCGGTTCCCGTCGCGTCGCTTCTGGACGATATCGCCCGCCACCAGTCCGTCGAGGTGGTGTTCCAGCGTCGAGCGAGCGATGCCGACGCGGTCGGCGACGGTGCCGGGCCGCGCCTCGCCGGCGTCGTACAGCGCCGCGACGACGTCCCGGGCCGTCTCCCGGCGGAGCATCGCCAGTGCCGCTCGTTCCCACGCGTCGTACCCCGGCGGGTAGTAGTGGGTCCGGCCGTTGACCCGCTCGACGCGGACGTCCTCGATGCGACCGAGGTGGTACTGGACCTGGCCCGTCGCCAGCTCCAGCCCGCGTGTCAGCGCCCGGAAGTGGATGCCCGGCTCGCGTTCGATCTCCCGGCGGATGCGCGCCCGCGTCTCGCTCACCGGCCCACCTCCCGTCCCTGGTTGGTCCGGCGGGCGTCGTAGACCGCGCCCAGCACCAGCACGACGATGACGGCGTCGGCGCCGTGTTCCAGCGTGTGGTGGGCCGCGGGGCTGACGGCGCCGACCATCGCCAGCCCGCCCAGCACCGGCTGAGCGACGAGGGCGGCGAGCGCCAGCGTGACGAGCAGATACGCGCGCGAGCCCCGGCGGCGGTAGGCGGTCACGGCCGCCAGACAGAGCGCCGCGGTGGTCAGCGCCGAGACCGCGAGCACGACGGTGAAGTCGACGTGGAGTGCCTCCCAGTGGCCGCCGACGTGGCCCGGCCAATTCATGGTCGAACTAGGGGCCGAACCCACCTGACACTGTCGGCTGTAACATCCCGGAACAATTCGCCACTTAGGGTGGCGAATATCTCCACGTACTTACAGCCGACAGTGTGACTCGTTCGGTTCGTGGGGAGTTTTTTACGGCCGCCCTTCGAGCGACGGGTATGGACTGCATCGGGTTCATCTGCGACCCGGACCACCCGCTGTTGGGCCCGGTCGCCGAGCGACTGGCCGCGCGCGGGTTCGCGGTCGAGTTCCACCGCCCGACCGACCCGATCACCCCCTCCGAGGTCGACGCGCTGTCGGCGCTCGTGGCCGGGACACTCCACCCGACCGCGCTGGCCGTGCTCCGGTACGCCGACGCGAACGGCGTCCAGACGTGGAACGGGTTCAGTACGACGGTGGCGCTGTCGGCCCGGCTGGTCACGCTGGAGGCGCTCGAAACCGCCGGCTGTCTCGTCCCCGAGGTCCGGTTCGACGGCCCAGCCGAGGGGCACGACCCCGGCCGGCGGTACGCCTGGGAGGGACCGCCCGCGCTCGACGCGCCCGCGCCGTTCCACGTCGAGGCCGTCGGCACGGAGCCCGTCGACCACCGGTACTACGCGGTCGACGACGGCCGCGAGACCCATATGCGCGCCGTCGAACTCCGGACGGAACTGGTCGACGACGACCCCGTCCTCCGGCGGACCGACGTCGACGTGTCGCTGGCGGCCTCGGTCCGTGAACTCCTCGACCGACTGGGCGCCCGCGCCGTCGCCGTCGACTTCACCCGGGGCCTGAACGACGAGTTCTACGCGGTCCGGGCGACGCCGACGCCCACCTTCACCGGCGCCGGGATGGACCGTCGGGTCGCCGACTCCATCGCGTCGCTGACGACCATCGGCGCGTGAACTCCGCCAGAACCGCTCGGCGCTACGTCGGCACGTATCGACAGGCCGTCTCCCGTCCGCTCTCGCAGCTTCGTTCGAGCGTCTCGCACGCCCGGTCGTTACCACGTTTGCACTCTTTCCGCAGGTCCGCCATCGCTTGCTCTTTCATGTTTGGTGTCGCTTGTCAGACCGTTTGTGAGACGTCGGATTAACCCTACCTTCCTCCTGTGTGAGACGCGCACGAGCGGCCGATGTAGGGTCTCCGTCGGAACTCGGGCCGCGGTCGATTCGGCGCTGCCCCTTCGCGGACTTTAAGACCGCCCTGGGCCAGTCTCCGATAATGAGCGGCGAGCAGGAACTCGGCATCACGGAGAGCAAGGAGCATTCACCCGGCGAGTGGTACGCCGAGGTCGTCCAGAAGGCCGGCCTCGCGGACTACGCCCCCATGGGCGGCTTTATCGTCACGAAACCCCGCGGCTACGCTGTCTGGGAGCGAATCCAGAACCATCTAGATGGCTGGTTCAAAGAGACCGGCGTCCAGAACGCCTACTTCCCGATGTTCATCCCGGAGAGCTTCCTCGAACGGGAGAAAGACATCGTGGAGGGGTTCGACCCCGAGGTCGCGTGGGTCACCCACGGCGGCCACGACGAACTGGAGGAGCGCCTCGCCGTGCGTCCGACGAGCGAGTCCATCATCGCGCCCTTTATGGCCGACTGGACCCGCTCGCACCGTGACCTCCCTCTGCGCCTGAACCAGTGGTGTTCGGTCGTCCGGTGGGAAGCCACGGAGACCAAGCCGTTCTTCCGGACCAAGGAGTTCCTCTGGCAGGAGGGCCACACCGCCCACGCCGAGGAGGACGGCGCGTGGGACGAGACGATGACCCGCCTCGAACAGTACAAACGGCTCTACGAGGAGGTCATGGCGATGCCGGTCATGGAGGGACGCAAACCCGAACACGACAAGTTCCCCGGCGCGCACACGACGACCACGGTGGAGGCGCTGATGCCCGACGGCAAGAGCGTCCAGGGCGGGACTTCCCACTATCTGGGGACCTCTTTCGCCGAGGCCTTCGACATCACTTACGCAGACGAGAACGAGGAGGACAACGTCGCCCACACCACTTCCTGGGGGCTGTCCTGGCGCGCGATGGGCGCGCTCATCATGACGCATTCGGACGACCAGGGACTCGTCCTGCCGCCCGCCCTCGCCCCCACGCAGGTCGTCGTCGTCCCCATCTGGCAGGAAGACACCAAAGCCGAGGTCCAGGAGTACGCCGCCGACCTCGCCGTCGACCTCGAAGATTCGGGTGTGCGGGTCGAACTCGACGACCGCGACCACCGCAACCCCGGCTTCAAGTACAACGAACACGAGCTCAACGGCGTCCCGCTGCGCGTCGAAGTCGGGCCCCACGAGGTCGAGGACGAGGAGGCGACGCTGGTCCACCGCCCAGACGGCGAGAGCGAGACCGTCGACCGTGATGGCATCGGCGACACCGTCTCCGAGCATCTGGACACCGTCCACGCCAAGCTCTACGCCAGCGCCGAGGAGACGCTGGAAGGCGAGATCCGCGAGGCCGACTCGCGAGAGGAGATTCTGGGCACCATCGGCCAGCACGGCGGCTACGTCAAGTGTGGCTGGTGTGGCGACGAATCATGTGAAGACCCCATCAAGGACGCCATCGCCGCCGAAATCGTGATGGTCCCGCTCGACCGCGACGCAGAGCCGGTCCACGAGGACTGCGCTATCTGCGGGGAGACGGCCGAGGAGACGGCCTACTTCGCGAAGAGCTACTGAAGTAGCATACGCCGAGCGAGAGCGAGGCGTTTCACCGAGTCCGAAGGTAGTGAGGACTCGGCTTTTTCATCGACGTTTTTCAAGGAGGGTTCCCGCA
>Ga0136591_1000309_pt1 | contig 21335 bp, 24 predicted proteins | sample AntRauMFilla3767_FD_104929 | JGI IMG/M metagenome (GOLD analysis project Ga0136591, IMG submission 104929) | Saline lake microbial communities from Rauer Islands, Antarctica - Metagenome Filla 3 #767 | ecosystem: Environmental > Aquatic > Non-marine Saline and Alkaline > Saline | place...
CACCGCCGCCCCCGCGCTCGCGGGCCGCCGCGAGTATCGACTGTACTTCTGGGGCCATTCGTCCGTCGGGTTCCATTACTGGTCACTAACGTACAGAAGTGTACATAAGTGTTGTCGTCCGCTGGTCGTGACCGAGCTATTTGGGGCCGGAGAGCCATGGCTGAACCGAGATGACTCCCTCCCCCACGCGGCGGGCCCCGATGCTGATCGGGACGCTGGGACTGGCCGGGCTGACGGGCTGGGCGGTCGCCACCGGCCAGCCCCTCCCGCTGGTGGCCTTCCTCGGCACGGCGACGGTCGTCGGGGCGGTCGGGGCCAGCGAGGTGGTGGCAGAGGTGGCGTCGTGGTACGACGTCCTCCAGAGCGCGGTGCTTGGCCTCTTTGGCGTCGGACTGTTGTTGCTGGGCTACGGCTCGGCGCTGGTTGTGGGGCTGACGGCCGCCTTCGTCTGTACCGGGCTGGTCGCCGCCGTCCAGTACCGGCGTTCGCGCCGGACCGTCCCGCCCCAAGAGGAGAACGCGCCGTAGCCGCGCGACGTGACCGGCAGCAGTCCGTATATTCAAGGGCCGCCGGGCCGATTGCCAGCCATGGAGACACCATCGGGAGACGCCGGCATCTACGCGCGGGAGTCCGCGTATCTCGACCGCTACGTGCAGTTCGGCGAGGCGGGCGACCGGATTATCTCCGTCTCGTTTCCGACACAGCCAGACTCCGACAGTACCGAGAACCACTCGCTACTCGACCGCATCGAGGCGTATCTCGGCGGGGCCGAGGACGACTTCGACGACGTGACCGTCGGGCTGACGGTCCCGACCGAACAGCGCAACGTCCTCGAAGCCGTCGGCCAGATTCCCTACGGCGAAGAGGGGTCCGTCGAGCAGGTCGTGATGATGACACAGGGTCTCGGGTCGGACGAGCAGGAAGACCAGCAACAGGTCCGTGAGGCGCTCGCGGCCAATCCGGTCCCGCTACTGATTCCGGACCACCGCGTGCGCGACGGCCCCAGCGGCGCCCCGCCCGAGGTCGAGCAGAAGCTTCGGTCTGTCGAGGGGCTCTAACTACGACCCCAGTCGCCTGACCCCGAGCCCCTCGTGGACGCACAGTTCCAGCGCGTTGACGAGGTAGTGGGCGACGACGACGGCCAGCAGGCTGTTCGTGAGGACGAACAACACACCGAGGGCCGCCCCGAGCACGCCGGTGACGACGACGCCGACACGGCCCTGGGCGCCGTGGCCCAGCGCGAACGCCACCGACGAGACGACGACCATGGCCCAGGCGGGGGCGCCCAGGCCGGCGACGGGGACGCCGATGGCAGCGGCCCGGAACAGCAGCTCCTCGACGACGGCGATTATCGGCAGGACCACACCGAGGAGAACGACCCACCCACCGGTGGAGTCGGGGGCGAGCAGCTCGCGCAGGGACTCGTCGACGCCGATACCGAACCCGTCGGCGACCGCCGCGGCGAACTCGTTGCCGACCCAGAAGCCGACGCCGGCCGCCAGCCCGAGCCCGACGGCCGGCAGCCCCGTCGAGAGCGCGTCGGCCGCGACACCGAACGCCGAGAGCGGTATCTCGAAGAAGAACGCAGCGGCCACGAGCAACACTCCGAACAGGCCCTGCGTGAGCGCGACGTTGGCAAGCAAGGCGCCCGTCGAGAGCTCGTCGTGGGCGAGCTGGCCCTCGATGTGTCGGCGCTCTCTTGCGGCCCGCGTCGTCTCGAAGCGTGGGTAGGTGTCGTCGGCGGGAGCGGCCGTCGAGAAACGTTCCAGCCCGTCGGTACGGGCGGTGACGCCGCTCCCCTCACCGGAGAGCGCACGCTGGGAGAGTTTCGAAAGGCCGAGTAATACAGTCAGCAGAAAGCCCGTGAGGCCGACGAACGCGGCCCACTGGGGCATCTATTGCGGGCTGGGACTGCCGCTGCCCTGTCGCCCGACCTCGTGTTCGAGGGCCTTGCCCGTGATGGACTTCAGCCGGTCGACCAGCGAGTCCTTCTCGGGCTCGCCGGCCAGGGCCACTTCGAGCACTTCCGAGATGTGCGAGACCGGGACGATCTCTATCATCTCCTCGTACTCCTCCTCTATCATCACGTCCTGGGTGTTGGCCTCGGGGATGATGACCGTGTCGAGGCCGGCCTTCGCGGCCGCCTCGATCTTGTGGGTAACCCCGCCGACCGGGAGCACGTCACCGCGGACCGACAGGGAGCCGGTCATGGCGATGTGCTGTTCGATGGGGACGTTCTCCAGTGCGCTGATGACCGCCGTCGCGACCGTGATCGAGGCGGAGTCACCGTCGACGCCGCCCTCACCGGCCTGGACGAACTGGATGTGGACGTCCTTCTCGGAGATGTCCTCGTCGCTGAACTTCTTGATGATGGCGGAGACGTTCTGGACGGCCTCCTCGGCCATCTCCTTGAGCTGGCCGGTCGCGATGACCTGGCCCGGGCCCTGCGAGGGCGTGACCTCGGCCATCACCGGGAGGACGATACCGCTGTCCTCGCCCATGACGGCAAGCCCGTTGACGCGGCCGACGACGTCGCCGTCGTTGACCGTGAGCTCGTAGTCCTTGCGGCGCTCGATGTAGTTGTCCGCGAGCTGTTGCTCGATGGAGCGGGAGCGACGCTTGGCCTGCAGCACGTCCTCGCGGGTGGTGCGGTCCTTGTCCTCGGCGCGGGCGATGTCACCCGCGACGCGGACGAGGCCGCCCAGGTCACGGAACTTCAGGGTGAGGTGGCCCTTCCGGCCCGCGCGGCGGCGGGCTTCGAGGATGAGCTCCTCGACGGCCTCCTCGGTGAAGTGGGGCAGGCGCCCGTCGTTCTCGACTTCCTGAGCGACGAAACGGGTGTACTTCCGGCGCATCTCGGCGTCGTCCTCGATGGTGTCGTCCATGTACACCTCGTAACCGTACCCCTTGATACGGGAGCGCAGCGCGGGGTGCATGTTCTCCATCGCGTCGAGGTTCCCAGCCGCGATCATGATGAAGTCCGTCGGGACCGGTTCCGTCTGGACCATCGCCCCGGAGGAGCGCTCGGACTGGCCCGTGATGCCGAACTCGCCCTCCTGGATGGCGGTCATCAGCTTCTGCTGGGAGCGGATGTCGAGCGTGTTGATCTCGTCGACGAACAGCACGCCCTTGTTGGCCTTGTGGATGGCACCGGGCTCGACGCGGTCATGAGAGGGCGTCTCCATCCCGCCGGACTGGAAGGGGTCGTGGCGAACGTCGCCCAGCAGCGCGCCGGCGTGGGCGCCCGTCGCGTCCTCGAAGGGCGCGGTCTTCTGGCTGGCGTTGTTGACCAGCAGGTTCGGAATCATCGAGTCGCTGCCCCGCGAGCTGTAGCGGAAGGCGAGATAGATGACACCGGCGGCGAGAATCCCCAGCAGGATCTGCTGGGCGATAATCAGCGAGTAGCCGATGACGATGGCGATGATGATCCACATCAGGAAGGTCCGCATCTGGTTGCGCTTGCGGGCCTCCTCCTTGTGGGCCTCGACGATCTGTTCGCCCTTCCCGCCCGGAACGGTCCGGACCTTTGGCTCGTTGCCGTCGTCGGGGTTGTGATAGACCAGGACGTCCTGCAGTTCCTCGCGGGGGAGCAGCTGGCTCATCGCCTTCGCGAGCATCGACTTGCCCGTCCCGGGCGAGCCGATCATCATCACGTGGCGGCGCTGCTTGGCCGCCTTCTTGATTACGTCCCGTGCGTGGTCCTGCCCGATGACCTGGTCGACGAGGCGGTCGGGGACCTCGATTTCCTCGGTCGAGTCGATGTCGAGGCCGCCAAGCAGTTGCTCTTCGGCGTCCTCGAACTCGGACCCACCCTCAATCTCGACGTCGCTGCCGAGCGTCGTGTCCGACGTTGCTCCGTCGCCGGTGTCGGGCGCCTCGCCCTCGGAGTCGGACGCCTCGTCGGCGGCCACCTGCTGGCCGGCGGCGGGCGCCTCTTTCTCCTCGGGTTCGGTCGCCTCCCGGTCGGCGTCGGGAGCCGCGTCAGTGTCGGTGTTGTCGCTCATACAAACGTTGTTAACATCGGTTTTGAAGGCCTGTCCACTGATATACTTTCTCCCCGCGAGCACCGTTGACACACCCGCGTAATCGCCAGACAGCGGTGGCACTGTCGGCGGCACGTCCCACACGCTCCCGGGGCCCGTCGGGTTTATCAGACCACCGACCGCACATCTCCATATGCGCGGTTTCTACATCGGTCGGTTCCAGCCCTATCACGACGGTCACCACGCGATGGTGGAGCGTATCGCGGACGAGGTCGACGAGCTGGTGCTTGGCATCGGGAGCGCCGACGATTCACACACCACACACGACCCCTTCACCGCCGGCGAGCGCATCATGATGATAACGAAGGCCGTCGCCGAGTTCGACCTGCCGACCTACGTGGTCCCCCTAGAGGACATCAACCGCAACGCCGTCTGGGTGAGCCACGTCGAGAGTATGTGTCCGGACTTCGACGTGGCGTACTCGAACAACCCCCTCGTCGTCCGGCTGTTCGAGGAGAGCGGCATCGAGGTGCGCCAGTCGCCGATGTTCGACCGCGACCGGCTGGAAGGCAGCGAGATACGCGACCGGATGATAGCGGACCGCGCGTGGCGCGACCGCGTCCCGAACCCCGTCGTCGAGACCATCGAGGAGATAAACGGCATCAAACGCCTCCAGCACGTCTCCGATACGGACTCGCTGGCCCGCTACGTGGCCGAAGACGAGTCCCTCGAAGAGGTCGACCTCGGCGAAGACTGATGATAACGCTCGCCTCCGACTTCGGTTCACCGTACCCCGCAGCCATGCGGGGCGTCATCTGCCGGCGCAGCGACGCCCGCCTCGTCGATATCGCCCACGACCTCCCCAGGCAGGACGTCCGGGCGGCGGCGTTCTGGCTGACCCAGACGCTACCCTGCTTCCCGCCGGCGGTCCACTGCGTCGTCGTCGACCCCGGCGTCGGGACCGACCGGGCCGCACTCGTGGTTCGGGTCGGTGACCACGCGCTCGTGGGTCCCGACAACGGCGTCCTCCTCCCGACCGCCCGCGAACTGGCCGACGAAATAGAGGTGTTCACGTGGGCCTACGACGACCCCGCGAGTGCGACGTTCCACGGTCGGGACGTATTCGCGCCCGCGGCAGCGAGGGTCCACGAGACCGGCGTCGACGCCGTCGAGACCCTCGCCTGCGCGGACCGGACCGACGACTACACCGACCTGTGCTTTCCCGAGCCGACGGTCGGTGACGACCGCGCCGTCGGCGAGGTGCTGGTCGTCGACGACTTCGGCAACGCCGTCACGAACGTCCCGGGGCACGTGCTGGCCGACGCGTTCGGCACCAGCGTCACCGTCGACGGCGAGTCGGTTCCCGTCAGGCGCGCCTACGCCGAACTCCCGGCTGGCGAACGGCTCGTCACCGTCGGGAGCCACGGCAACGTCGAGCTCGCCGTCAACCGCGGTCGCGGCGACGACGCGTTCGGTGTCGGGGCGGGCGACGAGGTCACCGTGCAGTGGTGACCCCGGCTACTCGTTCAGCTCCATCCCGCTGCAGTTCGGGAACTCCGGCTGCTCCGGACACTCCTCGCACTCGTCGAGAGCCGTCAGCCCCTTGTAGGCGACGTAGGGGACCAGCATGACCAGGAAGAGCCCGAGTGCCGGGAGCCGGACGGCCGGCCGGAAGACGACCGGGTACACCAGACAGGCCAGCCCGACGGCGAGGACGGCCTTCGTGACGACCCGCAGCGTGTGCTCGCTCGTCCGGTAGATGAGCTCGTAGAGGAGCCGACTCCCCCGCCGGTACAGCAGTTTGTACGCCACCATCGGGACGATAGCGGCGACGCCGACGGCGTAAAAGGCCAAAACGTCGAGGGTCGCGACGGCCGGCACGGTCAGGTGGAGCAGGGCGAGTGCCAGCAGGCTGACCAGCCCGACCGGATAGACGATAAAACAGCCCATACACAGTTCGACGCCTCGCAGCTCGAACGTGTGGTGGGCGTAGTACTCGCAACTGGGATGGTGGGCGAGGACGAACCGGTCGACGCCGTCTACCGCCCCAGCGATACGTCCGATGAGGTCGACCATCGCCCGATTAGAGATCGGCGCTGCAGTTCGGGCAGGTGGAGGCTGTCATGTCGGCCGTCTCGCGGCACTCGGGACAGACCTGTCGCTCCTCCTTGTTAGCGAAGTAGTAGTAGATCCCGACCGGGAGACAGACCAGGAGCCCGAGGACCAGGACGGCCATCTCTCCGGCGAACTCTTCTTTCGTTTCTGGAGTTTCTGTTGACATACAGGGAGGCCGTTCAAAAGGGGGGCAGATAATATTTCTGGCCGCGAGATTAATTAAATATCTGATAACTGCCGATTTTTTAGGTCGGCCGAAAACCGGCAACTTTTTGTATTTTAGGCGTGCCTAAACCAATGTATGCCGGACGACCAGGCGTCCCCGCTGTCGCGTCGCGCTCTCGAGACGGGCCGGAGCCAGCCTGTTCGCCGGACTGCGGTCACCGAGCGCATACCGGGAGGTGAGAGAGCCAGACACTGACGCCAGCGCCAGTCGGTGCCATCTGTTACAGCGGCGACGTTACCGTGGGCATGGTCGTCGGCCACACCGACGCTGTCGCCGCACCACGAGTCTAACTCGTGTCTGTCCCTTTTCGTGGTTGGTTACGTTCGACAGCCGACGGCCCGGTCAGTCGCCAGTGTCGGTTCCGCCCGGGAACGGAACGCCGTCGGGCTCGACGTGCTCGGACCGCCGCCGCCAGCTTCTCGCGCTCGAAGTACAGCAGCTCGACGGTGACGACGAAAAATCGGTTCAGTCCGCAGAGACCCTCGGTTGTCTAGCTCGCGGCTACGCCGCTCGTTCGAGGTCGCTCACTCCGATCGCGCCCTCGCTTAGCTCGACTCGGACTCTCGTCCAGTTACGCCCTCGCGATAAAACGCCCGGGTGTCTAACTGGACGAGATGACGTCGTCGATGCGGACGATCATCGTCGCGGCCTCGGTGGCCGAGTCGACCGCTTCGCGCTTGACCGCGGCGGGGTCGAGGATGCCGTACTCGACGGGGTCGTCGACGACGCCCGTCTGGCCCTCGCTGATGACGCCGGCGATGCCCTCGCTCTCGTGGCGCGAGCGCAGGTCGACCAGCGCGTCGATGGAGTCCAAACCGGTGTTCTCCGCGAGCGTGCGGGGCAGCACGTCGATGGCGTCGGCGAACGCTTCGACGGCGAGCTGCTTGCGACCCTCGATGGAGGCCGCCGTCGAGCGGATGTGGTCCGCGGCGGCGATCTCGGTGGCGCCCGCGCCGGGGACCACGCCGCCTTCATCGAGCGCGGCGATGGTCACGTCCAGCGCGTCGTTGAGCGCGCGCTCGATCTCGTCGACGACGTGCTCGGTCGAACCGCGCGCGAAGACGGTGACCTTCTCGGCGGCCGCGCCGCCCTTGATGAACGTCACTTCGTCGTCGCCGTGCTTCTCGACGCCGACGGATTCGGCGAAGCCAAGCGCGTCCTCGCCGAGGTCCTCGACGGAGCCGACCCGCTTGGCGCCGGTGGTCTCGACGATGTCCTTCGCGGTGCCGGAGCTGACGCTCTCGACGGCGAGGACGCCGGCTTTCGCCAGCTGGGAGGCGACGCGGTCCGCGATGTCGTCGGTGGCGAAGACCACGTCGGCACCCGAGTCGACGACCGCTTCGGCGTAGCCCGACAGCTCCTGCTCTTCAGCGTCCAGCGCGGCGTTGAGCTGGTCGACGCTGGTGACGTTGTACTGGGCGTCGACGTTGCTCTCCTTGACGTCGAGTTCGGCGTCGAGGACGGCGATGTCGGCCTCGTCGACCGAGCGGGGCATGTTGTCGTGGACGGGCGTATCGTCGATGATGACGCCCTCGACCAGTTCCGTCGCGGAGGTGGCCGCGCCGGTCTGGGTGTGGACCTCGATGTTGTCCCGCAGGACGCCGTTGTCGGTCTTGGCGTGGCGGACGGCCTCGACGATGACCTCGGCCAGGCGTCCGGCGTCGACGTCGCCGGTGCCCTTGCCGGTCATCGAGGACTCGGCGACCTCGACGAGGGTGTCGTCGTCGAGTTCGACGTCCAGCACTTCGGCCTCGATCGCTTCCTGGGCCAGACCCGCGGCCTCGTGGTACCCCTCGACGATGGTCGTCGGGTGGACGTCGTCGTCCAGCAGGTCCTCGGCCTTCGCGAGCAGTTCGCCGGCCAGTACGGACGCCGTCGTGGTCCCGTCGCCGACCTCGTCCTCCTGAGTCTGGGCGACTTCGACGATCATCTGTGCGGCGGGATGTTCGATGTCCATCTCCGAGAGGATGGTCGCGCCGTCGTTCGTGATGACGACGTCGCCGCTGTCGGAGACGAGCATCTTGTCCATCCCCCGCGGACCGAGCGTGGTTCGTACGGCCTCGCTGACGGCCTTGCCGGCGGAGATGTTCGACGACTGTGCGTCCTTCCCGTGTGTGCGCTGGGCGTCCTCGTCGAGAATGAAGAGGGGCTGGCCGCCCATGCGTCGCTGGCCAGATGACATAGTGATGTAGCCTCACCTAATCCATCGCAAGCGGTTCTATATAAAAGTATCGATTGGCGGGCCGGACTGACCGGCAGACGAGAGTACGACGGCGGTATCGACGGCTGAGGCAGTCCCTTACCAGACTACTCCGCCAGCGGTCGTCGAACGGTCCACTGAGAGCGCCCACCGTCCCGACGAACGCGGGTGGATGTCATTTTTCACACCGAAACTCCCGAATTTATGTACTCGGCGCTTGCGCCTCAAAAGCATGGCTGACGCATCGGACGGGTCGGTATCGACGGCGATTCCGTTCCTCCGTCTCAAGGCGCTGTCCATCCTCCTGCTACCGCTCAGCCCCGCTATCGTCTGGGGGTTCACTAACCCTCAGATTCCAGATGGAGAACTGGGAATCGGGGGCGGAATCGCCCTGTTCTTCCTCTTTCTGCTCGTTCCGCTGACGTGGGCTGTGATTTTCGTACTCTTCTGTACGGTCCTGAACGCCTACACGTGGCTCGTATCGTCCAGACCAGTCCATCGTAGCGAGGGATTCCTGACCGGACTCGCCTGGGTGCCGTTGCTCCTGCTCGTGGCCATCGCTGGGACATCGGGACTACAGCACCCCCGCTGGCTCGGTGGGCTATACGTCGTGTCCCTGGCGACGGCCCTCGGGTACTATCTCTACGTCCTGTACCACGTCGTCAAGCCCAGCTCGGGGTTGAAATACACGAGCTTCTTGTTCAGGGCCGGGTTTGCCATCATCTACGTGCTCGTGGGCGTCGAAGCCGCGAAATCCGCGCTGGAGCTACTGTTCGTCAAATTTAGCTTCTTGCAGTGGTTCAACGTACTCGTCCTGCTGGTATTTGCCATCTTGACGGGTCTGGGGGCACTCGTGGTGTCCAGTTACTATAGAGCGAATCAACCGGCCGACGGATGACCGCCCCGAAGCGGCCCGATGATTTATTATCGGGTTGCGCCCATGTCATATAGATGCTGGAGCTGGAGCACGGCTTTCGTGTCGTAGACGTCCACGCGCGCGTAGAGCCTGACGAGGAGCGCCGGCCACGGCCCGGTCTGGGCGACCCCGAACAACTGGAACGGGAGATGCACCAGTCCGGCGTGGTCCGTGCCGTCGTCTACCCGGGCGCACGCGAGGGGGACTATCTCAAGGCCAACAACGCCGTCGCCCGGATGTCGGTCGGCCGGCCGCTGGTGGCCTTTGCCCGTATCAACGGGGCCCGTGAGCCGGGCGGCGGCGCCGGGTCGCGGCTCAGAAACCTCACCGGTCGCACCGACGGGGACCACACCACGCCCGAGGACATCGAACAGTACGCCTACGACGACCGCTTCTACGGTTTCAAGCTCCACCCAGGCAAAGACGGGCTGCCGTCCGACGCCGTCCTCGAACAGCTGGCCGACGTCGAACTGCCGGTACTCGTCCACGGCGGCGAAGAGGTCCCGCCCTCGGCCGTCGCCGACGAGCTGCTGGGCTACGACATCCCGGTCATCCTCTCGCACTTTGGCGCCCACCCGCTCCGGGTGGGGCTGATGGACGAGGCCATCTCCCTGCTGGCCGACCACGACCAGCTCTACCTCGATACGAGCGTCGTCCGCTACCGGGACCCGCTGGAGCGCGCGATTCGCGAGCATCCCGACCGGGTGCTCTTTGGCAGCGGCGCCCCACACACCCACCCGAACGTGGCCGTGATGGAGATTCTCACGCTTGACGTGCCCGAGGACGCGATGAAGAAGGTGTTCTCGAACAACGCGGGCCGGGTCGTCGAGCCGCTGGCCCCCCGGCAGTTCTAGCGCCAGTCGTACACCGCGACGGCGCGGTCGGCCCGCACGGAACGGCCGTTGGGGTTCTCGCCGCCGCGATAGCGAGCGAGCAAGCCGTCCTTGCCGCCAGTCCCCGTGCCACCGAGAACGTCCCGACCGGTGGAGAACCACTGCGAGGGGGCCGTGTTCCCCCGGGCGACGCCTTTCAGCGCCTCGATAGCGTCACTGCCGGCGTGGCTCACCAGCCGGCGGACGACCGTCGGCCGGACGCCGTAGTTTTTCACCATCCGGTAGGCCAGCGAGCGGTACTTCCAGTGCCAGTCCCGTTCGCGGATGCCGCCGTCGGCCTCGAACTCCCGGCGCACGCACATCCCGCTGTCCCACCCCACCGCGTACTCCCGCTCGGCCAGCCGGTGGGCCACGTCGCGGGAGCTCCCTATCCGGAGGTACTCGTCGAATCCATCGAGCGCGTCGAGCGCCTCGCGCCGGAAGGCGACGTTGCCGGCGTTGAAATACGTCACCTCGCGCCCGGCGATGGCCCGTGACTCCTTTGACTCGGTCGTCATCCCCGCCGCGAGTCGCTCGTGGGTCGGACCCGTCACCGCCGCGTACTCCTCGACGCCCGCCCGCACGGCCTCGCCCCACCCGTCCTCGACGGAGAGAGTGTGACTCACGAGCGCCACGACGTCGCCCGTCGCCCGGTCGAGCCCGGCGTTGCGGGCGACGGTGACCGACCGGTCGGCGATCTCGACCAGCACGTCGACGTCGTCCCGGTCGCGGACCATCCCGGTCGTGCCATCGGCAGAGGGCCCGTTGACGACGATGGTCTCGGCGTCGGGCACCTGCTCGGCGAGTGCGTCCAGACAGCCGGCCAGCTCCTCCCGGCCGTTCAGCGTCGGGACCACTACCGATAGCTCCATAGTCCACCGTTCGATGCCGGAAGCGCTTAAAACTCGCGGGCTGGGGCTAGCAGTTATAACGGTCGTTGTGAACGACTGGAGCGTCTCAACAGTCGTCACTTGCGCTGCTAACAGCCAGAAAGCCCCCGAGCGCTCGATGGCTGCGGCTCGCGGCGCGCCTCTCTCCGTTCGGTGCTTACTTCGCCTCGCTCATCGAGCGCTCGGCCCCTTTCAGTCCCACCCATGCTGGTTGGTCAAATAGCTACGGGTGGGACTGAAAGGGGCGCTTGGCTAAGCGAAGGCGGACGAGGTAAGCACCGCAGCGAGTGAAACGAGCGAGGAGCACAACGAGTCCCCCGAGTTTAGCCAAGCGGGGCTTTCTGGCTGTTTGTATCGCAGTCACTGGGTGGGAATTTCTGCATCGCTAAAGTCGAAATTTCGGGCGACTCACTCCCAAACCAGCCTTTAGCTGGGCGAGACGTACGTGTTCCAGTAGGAGACCGAGGCGAGTTTGTCGCCAAGCGGCGTGCCGCCGATGGCGGTGTCGATAGAGCGGAACGACGAGGCGAGTTCGTTGGGAATCTTCCGGTAGAAGCCGTAGGGGAGCACCCAGTCGTGAGACTCCGTGGCGAGTTCGAGGTCGGCGCCGTCGAGCAGGCGGTCGATCTCCCAGCGCGAATAGAGCCGCGACCCCATCGGGAGCGCCCAGTTGTACAGCGACCGCGTCGAGAAGCGGTTGAACGTATCGAAGAAGACCTGGTCCTTGGCGACCCGGCGCATCTCCGCGAGGAAGGCCGCGGGCGTATCGGCCAGGTGGAAGAATCGCATCGCCAGCACGGTGTCGAAGTAGTTGTCCGGGAAGGGCAGGCGAGCGGCGTCGCCGCGCATGAACTCGACGTGGTCGGAGACACCGGCGGCTTTGGCTTTCTCGCGACCCTGCTGGAGCATCGGACCCGAGATGTCGAGCCCGGTGATATCGGCGTCGCGTTCGGCGAGCATTACGGTGAAGCGACCGGTGCCACAGGCGACCTCCAGCACCTTCTTGTCCTCGACCGGCCCGATGGCCTCGAGCACCGCTTCCTTCTCACGACGGTCGATGAGCCGGCCACCGCGGGAGAACCGCTTGGCCTCGTACTCTTCGGCCACGGTGTCGGTCTGGTACCACTCCTGCCCTTTCACGCACGATTGTGCCCGCCGGGGGGATAAAACGATACTGGAATCGCCGCTCGACAACCGAACGACGGCGGAACCGACGTCCCCGGGAGCCGAGAATTTCGTGAATCCACTATTGTATAAGGAGACATTAAACACACCATAGTATCTGTATTGTTTGGTCATGGATATAGCCAACTTTTACCAATAGCGGTGGATTACCGTCCAGTATGAGTACGACCACCGAGGATATGTCGGCTTCACCGTTCGCCCAAGAGGACTTCCGGGAGCGGCTCCGTGAACTGCCACCGAGCGCGAAACTCGTCGCGAAGGTGCTCGAGGACGACGCCCCCCTCTCGCAGGGCCAGCTCGCCGAGACCTCACTGCTGCCCGACCGCACCGTTCGCTACGCGCTGAACCGGCTCGAAGAGTCAGAGCTCGTCGACTCCCGGTACAGCTTCACCGACGCGCGAAAGCAGGTCTACTTCCTCACCGCCTGAAACAGTCGACTGGCCACACGTGACGGGGGGCACTCCGGGGGAGTGGACGCGGGGAAACCAGTTCACAGTCCGAGCCGCCGGAGTTTTGAGCGACGCCCACGAGCCGATAGCCGATGGACTGGCGCCGCGTAGACGTCGCCGTCGAATCGCGCGCACCGACCGGTGCGACCGCCGCGTATCTGAGCGACGGCCCCGACACGCTGCTGGTCGACCCAGCGGGGCGGACCCCGGCGCTCGACGGCGCCGTCGCGGCCGCCGACGTCGCGCATATCGCAGTCACCCACCACCACCCGGACCACGTCGGCGCCGTGGCTGACTACGCTCGCGAGACCGGCGCGACGGTGTGGGCGCGCCGCGGTCGCACCGACGCGTTCGAAAGGGCGACCGGTATCACGCCGGACCGGACGTTCGCCGAGGGGACGGCGATTCCAGCGGGCGAGGGAGTGACCGTCCTCGACCTGCCGGGCCACGCGCCCGAACACGTCGGCTTCGCCACCGACGACGGCATCGTCAGCGGGGACGTGGCCGTCGCCGAGGGGAGCGTGGTGGTCGGCGCGCCGGAGGGCGATATGCGGGCCTATCTCTCGTCGCTGCGGCGGCTTCACGTGGGGAATCCCGGCGTACTGTATCCCGGACACGGGCCGACGATCACGGACCCGCAAAGCGCCTGCCGGCGGCTCCTCGCCCACCGACTGCGCCGCGAGGAGCGCGTCCGAGCGGCCGTCGAGTCGGGCGCGACGACGCCGGACGACGTCGTCGCCCGAGCCTACGAGAAGGACCTGACCGGCGTTCGGGACCTCGCCGTCGCGACGGTCGTCGCCCACCTGGAGAAACTCGCCGTGGAGGGACGGGTTCAGTGGGATGGGGCCCAGGCGCTCCCGGCACGAGCGTCCCGGCGGTGACGGGCACCTGCTATACCAGGGCACAGACTCCGTGAGCAGAGGGCTTATTATCAGATTGGACGAAGTGAAAGTATGGCTCCCGACTCCGGTCCGACGCCAGTGGAGACGCTGTGTCGCCGGTTCGGTCCTGGCCGGCTCCCGCTTGCAGACCACCGCGTGGTCGCCACGGGGTACGCGTTCGCCACCGCGGCGCTGCTCTCGACGGTGATCTTGGTGTTTCTCGCCGGTGGTGTGGTCACAGTGTTTATTTCCTACGATAACTTCAGGTTCGCCGCTGAGAACACGCTGACACTGGTCTGGTCCAACGGGGACGGAGCGTTCCTCCTGCCTGCCTGGCTCATCCCCCTGGTTTTCATGTCGTCGGCGTTCCTCGCCGGGGCAGCCGCGCGATACCTTCCGGCGCGACTGCGCCGTCGCGGCGCTCTCACAGGGACCCTCACGATGGCCGGCGCGTACATTGTGAGCGGAGTGCCAATCGGTGTCGCCCTCATGCTGAATGGTGAGGGTTTGGACCCCGCCGGGGCGCTGCTCGTCGGATCCATCTTGAGCCTCATTGCGTTCCCGTATAGTGCCTGGCTGTCGCTACCGATCGGCGCCGCCGTCGGTCACGTCCACCAGCGTGCCGTGGGCGACTCGGTCCAGCGCGGTGTCGCGTCCCGTCTCGGCAACAGAGTGCGAGCGGCCGCCGCGAGGGCGCTCGCTCCCCTCAGCGACCGAGTCGTCTACGGGTGGACGCGCTACGGCCTCGGTGGGCTCCCCGGCGGCACCCGCCCGGCTTTCGGGGCGGGCTATGCATTCGCCGCCGTCGCCGGGGTTCTGGCTCTCGTTTTCATCGGTTTTGCTCGGCAGTTGGAGGCACCCGAGAGTCGCTGGCTAGCCCTCTCCGCGGTGGTGTTCGTTCCTACGGCCGCCGCCGCAGGCACGCTCGTGTGGTCGCTACTTCCCGATGACTTCCCCTACCGCGGCCCCGTCGGTGGGACGGGGGTGATGGCCGCCACCCTGCTGGTCGCCGGTAGCGTCGTCCCCCTGCTGTACGGGGTGCCGGAGGTCACCGTCACGACCAGCATCGAGCCCGGTATCAGCGCCCTCTTCTATTTCGGTTGGCTGTCGCTACCCCTGGGGGCCGCCGTCGGCTCCGTCCACGAGCGGTCCCTGAACACGACACACATCTTTTGACTGTCGACGCCCACTGGTCGGTATGGACTCGCTCGAAACCGAACTCGACCGCGCCCGCGAACTGGACGTGGCCGAACTCGCGGACGCCATCGAGACCATCGGCTTCGAGTGTACACGCTGTGGGGCCTGCTGCAAGAGCGAGGACGGGGGGTGTGGGGACGAAACGGAGGGCAGCGGTGACGACGCGGACACCGGCGACGACGGCGAGCCCGAGCCTCACACCGCGACAGTGTTCCCGGACGAAATCCGCCGGCTCCAGGAGACGGGCGACTACGACTTTCGCGACGTGGCCCGGCCGATGCCCTACGGGATAGAGGAGACCCCCGACGGTCCGCAGGGCGAGACCTTCGAGTGGGCGCTCCAGACCGACGACTGTGGCGACTGTACGTTCTACGACGAGTCAGATGGAACGGGCGCCTGCACCGTCCACGAGGACCGCCCGCTCATCTGTCGCACCTACCCCTTCAGCGTCGCGTTAGGCGGGACGAGCCAGCCGATGGGCGAGGCGGTCGACGAGGCGGGGATGGTCCGCGCCCACGAGTGCGAGGGGCTGGGCCGGGACATTTCCCGGGGTGAGGCCGAGGAGCTGGCGGCGGCGCTGAAAGAGCGAGCGGTCAGAGAGCTCCGGGAGGCCATCGGCGTCAGAGAGAACTACGAGCCGACGGCCGTAGAGGGCGTCGTCGTCCACGACTCCGAGGGGCAGAAACGCCCCGACGGGCGCGAACTCTAGACGTCCTCGTCGAGAATCTCGCCGACGGCGAAGTTGGACTTGACCTCCGTCACTTCGATCTTGACGCGTTCGCCGATGTCGGCCCCGGGGACGATGATGACGTAGCCCCGTTCGACGCGAGCGATACCGTCGCCCTGTTTGCCGATGTCCTCGATCTCGACGTAGCGGGTCTCGCCCGGCTCGACGGGTGGCTGTGGCTGGTCCGGCGGTGTCTCTGCCTCGGTGCCCTCCTCGGCCTCGGCCTCGATATCAGTGGAGATGAGAGCGACCCGGTACGTGCCGCCCGCGTCGACGGCGCCCGTCTCGATCTCCCGCTTCGGTACTTCGACGAGATACCGGTCGTCCTCGACAGTCACGTCAGCACTGAACAGACAGAGCAGTTCGTCCGAGATTTCCATAGTGGTAGACCTCCACTTGCCACACTGTCCGGCCATGATTAAAGAACTGCCGGAGGGGTGACTCCGTGTTTCCCCGGTGTACTGACGGGGCGGTCCAGCGTTTCCCCGCTGTACCAACGGGGGCCCGACGGCCCGGATAGCGGCCGCCGACGCGGGCGGTAGGACGATCAAACCGCAAGACAGCGGTCTGTTAACCCACCGTACCAAACCCCCTAAGGGAGTTTCGGGCATACTATCTGTCACATGAGCGCAACCGCACAGGGGACCGACAGTCCGCTCTCGGAGAAACAGCGACGAATCCTCGAATATCTCGAGGCCAACGCCGACGAGCAGACCTACTTCAAATCACGCCTCATCGGTGACGAGCTGGGGCTCTCCGCAAAGGAAGTCGGGACGAACATGACTACCATCGCGGATGGAGAGTTCAGCGTCGACGTCGAGAAGTGGGGCTACTCCTCCTCGACGACCTGGATGGTCGACGCGTAAAGTAGCGGTCGACTACCCGACGGTATCAGGGGTCGTATCGCAGGAGTGAATCGGCGTCGGCAGCGAGGGCGGCGGCGCCGTCGCCAAAGGAGTCCGCGTACCGGATCAGCAGCGTGAGGACGGTTTCGGGTTCGGCGACGGCGTAGCCGTCGTCCCGAGAGAGCAGCCCGGCCGCCTCCAGGTCCTTCGCGTGTTTGCTTATCGTGGGTCGTGACACCGACAGCGTCGTCGCCAGCTCCGAGGCCGTCCTCGTGGGGTCCCGGAGCAGGGCGACGAGCATCCCCCGGGGGGTCGACCGACGCAGGTAGCCAAGCGTTACCTGCTCGAACTCGCTGAACTGGTCGGCCGGGAAGTAGCGGCGATAGTCGCCGTCCTTGCGTGAACTGACGGCGCCCTCCTGTTCCAGCCGGTGAAGGTGGTGCTGGGCCTCGCCGGTGCCCAGCTTGAGGTCGTCCCGGAGCTTCGAGAAGTGTGTGCCCGGGCGGGCCGAGACGTAGCCGGCGATGGCGTCGGGCGTCTCGGAGTCGCTGTCACCGCTGGCCAGACCGACGAAGGGGCTGGCGGCGCCGAGGGCGGCGAAGCGACGCAACGTCGCTCGCTTCTCCTCGTCGACCCCGTCGTCGCCAGTCATATATCTTTCAGGAAGGAGTTCTACTATAAAACGGCTTCGGGACCAGTTATTTACCAGTTCCGCTGTCGCCGTCCTCGGAGCCGCCGGTGTCGTCGGGCCCGCCGGCGATGTCGGTCTCGCCACCGACCCCGTCGTCTATCTCGGCGTCCATCTGTTCGATCATATCGTCGGCGTTGTCGACGCCAGCGTCCTTGCCGCGTTTTATCTTCTGGGCCTCTTCCTCCATGGCCTCTACGTCGACCTCGGCCTCCTCGTCTATCTGGCCGAGTATCTTCTCGATGTCGTCGAGGCCGAGCATCTCGCGGGTCTCCTCGGTGAAGTCGAGCGCTTCTAAGGAGTGGCCGTTCTCCTTGACGTCGGAGCCCTGGAGGTGCTTACCGTAGCGGCCGACGAGCGAGGTGAGCTCCTGGGGCAGGACGAACGTCGTCGATTCGGACTGACCCATCCCTTCCAGGGTCTCCATCCCCTTGTCGATGATCGCGCGCTCGCCCATCGACTCGGCGGATTTCGCTCGCAGGACCGTCGAGATGGCGTCACCCTGGGCCTCCAGAATCTGGCTCTGTTTCTCACCCTGGGCGCGGATGATGTTGGACTGCTTGTCACCCTCTGCGGTCTCGATGGCAGAGCGCCGTTCACCCTGCGCTTCCAGAATCATGGCACGGCGTTTTCGCTCGGCGGAGGTCTGTTGCTCCATGGCCTGCTGGACGTCTTTCGAGGGGTTCACTTCCCTCACTTCCACGCTCTCGACGCGGACACCCCACTCGTCGGTGGGTTCGTCCAGATCGCGCCGGATGTGGGAGTTGATCTCCTGGCGCTTGTTCAGCGTGTCGTCCAGTTCCATGTCACCCAGCACGGCACGCAGCGTGGTCTGGGCGAGGTTGGAGACGGCGCGCTCGTAGTTGTCGACCTCGAGGAACGCCTTCTTCGGGTCCATCACCTTGATGTAGACGACGGCGTCCGCCGTGACAGGGGAGTTGTCGCGTGTGATGGCCTCCTGTCGGGGCACGTCGAGGGTCTGGGTTCGCATGTCGAAGCGGGTGACATCGGAGACGAAGGGGTAGATGAAGTGAATCCCCTGGTCGAGGATGCCACGGTAGGTCCCCAGAACGGTGTAGGCACCCTTCTGGTACGGTCGGATGATAACGACACTGGAGTAGGCTACAGCGATCGCCAGCACCAGCAACACCATCGTGACGAACACGAAGATGCTGCCGGCGAGGAAGCCCTGTAGCGGTACTAGCGGGGTTGTCATGGCACGTAGAACTCCGGACGCGTGAGATAAAAGCCTTCGGTGACTGTGTCACAAACTACCGATATCCAAACCCCCGCTGCAGCAGTTTTCCGGCCCACTTGCGGACGATTGCGTCCCAGCTGGGGGCGAATGCGGACAAACCGGGAGACCAGTCGGTCTCACGCGTGGTCGGATTCGGTCTCGGCCTCCGGCGCCGGGGTGTCCTCGCGGTCCCGTTCCAGCGCCCGGTCGATGTCGTCGTCGGTGGTCGCGGTCGCCTCGACTTTGAGGACGTTGCCGCCGCCGGGGTCGACGACCAGCACCTCGGTCCCCTCCTCGATGTCGTCACCCACACTGCGGGCCTCGTAGTAGGGGTTGAAGCCGCCGTCTTCCAGTTTGACCTGCCCGGCGCTCTTGGTCACGCGCTCGGTGACGGTGCCAAACTGCCTCTGGAGCGAACTCGACGAGAGGGACTGTCCCCGGCCGGGTGCCGAGAAATCTATCTGCCGGTATCCCCACAGCGTCACCGCCGTCGTCAGGAGGACGGAGACGGCGAGGATGAGCGGCGCGAGCAGTCCAAGACTCGCCGGGATGAAGAAGCCGACCAGTCCGGCGACCAGCAGGGCGGCGCCCAGAACGAAGAAATGGGTCCCCGGCGCGAACGCCTCGGCGACGATGAGCGCCGCGCCCGCCAGAAAGAGGATAGCCGATATCGTCGTCCCAAACAGCGGTTCGAGCTGGAGGGGTACGAGCGCGAGCGAGCCCACGGGAACGTTCATGGCCTCACTTGGGCCCGGTGACAGATTAAGTCTCTGGGGTCGTCCGCACGAGAACCCCGTAGCAGACCGCCGTCGTGAACCCGACACCCACGAAGACGGCGGTGACTAGCACCAGACTCAGCCCGACGACCGTGTCCGCGAGCGCGAGTATCGTGAGACAGATGCCCAGCGCCACGAACAGGGTGTTCTCCGGCGTGGGCGACTGCGGAGTCACCTCGATATCCGGGGCAAAGGAGCCCGCGACCGCCCCCTCCTCGTCGGTCTCCGCGTCCTCGCGTCCGTCGGCCGTTGCCGACGGCTCGGCCTCCTCGATGATATCGGCCGCTGTCGCGTTCTCGTACTCCGCGACGAACTCGTCGTCGTCGCGCCCGTCGGCTGACATGGACGTCGCTAGGACGGGGAACTACAAAAAGGGACGGCGACTAGTCGTGGTCGGCCGTCTCGAACCCCCTTCGATGATAGCTTTCACCGACCGTGTTGCATACGGAGCGTGTATTCAGTACCCAGCTCGTGCTGGTTGGCGTAGATTATTCCAGTAGAGCGCCTGGAGTCACTGCTCGTAGATGTAGACGACCCGCTCCCCGGAACGCTTGCCTGCGACGGTCGTTGTTCCGTTCGCGGTCGCTATCACGTCCCCGAACTGCTCGGACGTATCGGGTGCTGTGAAATATCTCCCTCGCGGGTCGTTCGTACTGGACGGCAGATCCAGTTCGTATACGGTACCGACCGAGTCGCCCACCCGGGTCTGCGGTGCGCCGACCAGTAACGTACTGCTGTCCAGCGCGACTGTGTCACCGAAGTACTGAGACGAATTACCGCTGGTCGCAGTGTACATCTGCTCGCGAGACCATTGACCGTCTGAGAGAGTGAACACGTAGGCTGTATCGTTGATGTAATCGCCGATCAACGCCCTCCTATCGGCCACCGAAACCGACCAGCCGAAGTGGTCCGTCCCCGTTGCTCCGGAGAGCGTCGTCCGATGCCCCCAGGTACCGCTCGAGCGCTCGAAGACGTGAACGGCGCCCGACCTGGCGCGTCGACGCTTCGTCCCCGCCTTCGGTGGCGCTCCGACCAGTATCGTCTCGCCGTCAGTCGCGACTGATTTCACGATTCGTCCGTCGTCCTGGTTGTCAACGGACAGCGTCTGTCGCCGTCCCCATTCTCCGCTGTCGCGCTCGACGACGTCGACGAGCCCGTCGCTGTCTACAGTCTTCAGGACGGCCGTATCACCGTCTACCGCCATCGATTCGACGTAGACGGGTTCGGTTATCATCGTCGTCAGTTGCCAGCCGTCACCGTTCGACCGCTCGAACACTGATACGGGGATTCGCGACGTCCCCGAGTAGTTATACTCGTTGCCGACCAGCAGCGTCGACCCGCTGGCTGCGAGCTGTCCGCCGAAATAGTCGCGTTCATCTTTCCGACCAGTCAGTGTCGCTGTCTGCTTCCATCCAGTTCCCAGTTGTTCAAAAACGGCCACGGTTCCGGCTCGGTTGACACCATCCGGCGCGGCCAGAGGGACGCCAACGAAGACAGTATCACCCGTCGTAGCGACCACCTGTCCGAAAGAGTCCGGTCGGTCGGAGCCGCCGAGTGTGACCACTGGAGAGCGGGATGTGGCAACCGCGGTGAACGGCGCTGGCGAGACTGTGTTCCAGCTTTCGCCGTCGGATTGGGGGCCGCTTGCGTCCTCCGAAAACACCTGCAGGCAGCCAGCCGTACCGGCGAGTGTGCCAGCTGCGAGGGAACCCAGGATTGCCCGCCTCGTCGGTCGATCCATACCGGAACCGAAGGTGTAAATCGACAAAAAAGTGGGTAACGCTCAAACGGAGATTTGTGTCTCTATCCGCCTCATCCTGTGTTACCCTGGGTCGGCGCTGGACGACCGGTTCTGGTCGAAACGCTAGCTCCGCCATCGTTCGAAGCAAGGTGAATCCGCGTCCGATACTCAGCACGTAATCGCTATCGGCCACCGAGTGTTTCAACAGAGCCTCGTGGCGTTTTCTCCATACAGGGAACTGCTGCCAGCCGCCAGCACCCAGTCGTCGCAGCCGCTCGCAGGGATACCACAAACAGCCAGAGAGCGCCGGGGTGAACCAGGAGCTCTGTTACTGCACGCGAGTCCCGAGCGGGGCGTCCTCGTGGGTGGTCAGCAGGTCGGCCTCGTCCCCGGCCGCGAGCACCATC
>Ga0136591_1000310_pt1 | contig 21325 bp, 11 predicted proteins | sample AntRauMFilla3767_FD_104929 | JGI IMG/M metagenome (GOLD analysis project Ga0136591, IMG submission 104929) | Saline lake microbial communities from Rauer Islands, Antarctica - Metagenome Filla 3 #767 | ecosystem: Environmental > Aquatic > Non-marine Saline and Alkaline > Saline | place...
AGCTGGCAGCTCAACATCTGGAATCAGCTCCCAGTCCCCACCAGGGGTGAGATATTCAAATTGTACAACCACAGTACTCGCCCCTGGCGTGGTTGCACCAATCAACGCTTGACCAAATTTTGGACCCAGTCCGTCGGTAAATAGCACGGGTTCACTGGCGATGGTTCCAGCCAAACCACCACCAACACTGTCATCACGCAAGATGGTGCCGCTGGCTGATTCAAACGCGAACACAGATACAACCTCAGGCGCATGGCCACCGTTTGCTGGAATCTCAGCAACACTGAGGTACACCTGCGAAGCATCACCAGCCGTGCTGGTATCCACCTGAGAAAACCCTCCATCACCACCTTCGCTAGCATTGTTATGGGTCAAGATTAGACCTGGTAGAGCGGAAAATGTTTGATTAAATGATACCGCCACGTCATCACTGGTAACTGATTCAGGCGAGTTGAGTGCATCAAACAGTACGCCGCTGTTATCTCCTGTCGCAACATCAACGGCAATGTAATCAACATCCTCAGCAGCTCGAACAGTATCTGTGTCATACCCAACGCCGAGTGATACGTTCATCTGGGTAGCAGGAACCTCCCCATCTTGGGCACCATCATCTAGTACTGTAGCCACCCATTTATTACCATTATTGCTCGCAACGGTAGCAAATACAGCCGGCGGACCGCTAAAGTCTGGCGTGAAGTCAACGGTAGTTCCCCCGGTGTAGCCCGCATTACTTCCCCGTACAGCCGATACGTCCTCGGCTGTGCCAGCTACAATTCTGGTGCCGGCGCCGCCATCTTGAATCACCCAGTCACCGGCTTCCATAACCATGTAGTGCACGCTACTGGTTCCACTGAGTGACAAGGTCGCGTTTTCTACCTTCATTTCGAAGCTAGTACGGGTTTTATTGCGCACCTGAGGTGTACGTCCGTTATCAAGAGTTTCGTCGTAGTCATATACAGGAGACGCCACCACAACCATATTGTTATAAGTTAAATCTGTCTCTATGGTCACCCAGTCATTACCGACCATGTCGACTGTATTATATTCAGCAATCTCATTTGACAGTTCGACTGAGTTTGAAGTCGAAGCAACCACCCCATCAATGACACCTTCCTGAAATTGCGCCTGAGTAGTCTGGAACCAGGTAGAAATAGAAGTGGTCGTGTCTACCGTAAAGTTATCTGGCTCAGACCATGGTGAAAATGAGTTACTGCCACTTGGATCTTTTGCTCGTACGCGCCACCAATACGTCTCGCCGTTTAATAGCGACGAGGCCCCAGGAATCGTGTACGTCACCGTTGAACCAGAAGTATATGGCCCAGCGGATCCGCCATTGAAATCAGTAAAGTCTACATCCGAACGAATGGTAGTAGAGCCTGATTCAAATGTCGAGTCAGTTGAGTACGAAATTTCGTAATCAAGCGCATCACCTTGTGGATCAGTAGTAGTAAAGTCGAACGTTGGGGTCGTATCAGCAGTCTTCTCGTTATCGTACGGATCACCCAGTTCTGGCACCTCTACCCGCTGGCCCCATGTGACTGTCCAGTCAAATACTTCAGGGTCGACTCCTGAAAGTTCAGCGACTAGTCGCAACTCGTTATACACTTCAGTATCGAGGTCTAAAATATTCACCGGAGAGCTGGTAAAGCCAGCACTGTTGCCCGCCAGAGCGCTATCGGGCACTTCTTGGAATCCACCTCCAGTCTGATATTCAACACGGTACGTCACGTCGCCAGTGTCATTCCAGCTAAATTCACCCCATGCATTTCCTACCACCACATCATCAAAATTAATTGGGGTGGAGGTCATCTGAGCATTTCCTGAACGGACCAAGTCGCCACTCCCGCTCTCAAACGCGACAATTGCCACGCTTTCTGCCGCGTGCCCACGGTCAGCCCCACTTCCTCCTTCTTCAATAGAAACAGTGATGTTACTAGCCGTAGCTGGGGTATCAAGATCAACTTGAGCATATCCACCCTGAGCTCCGTTCATTGTAAGTTCTTGTACCAACGTCACCCCTGGCACCGAGCTGAAGCTCGGAGTAAAGGTCTTGGTATTTGGCGTATCAGTCACATCAGCCGCTGTTGTTTGCGAGTCAAAGTTAACACTATTATTAGCTCCGTCGCCGATTTCAAAAACTACGACATCAATATCTTCGGCACTGCCGTGACCATTTGAATCAAGGTTGTCGTTTAGATATAGCCCAACTTGGCTAGCAGTCGGAGGGTTTTGAATATTGTTGCCATCGTACACACTTGAAACCACCCACTGTGGGTCATTATTGGTAGTCACCATCGTGAGCACTGCTGGAGCTGAGGAAAAACTCGTTGGATAGATAATCACCGGTCCACCAGGATTAGCAGCAATGTTGCTTCCATCGATAGTGCTAACACTGGTGCTCGTTGCATATACACGTATCCCGCTAGCACCATCATCAATCAACCAATCGCCAGCCTCCACCACCATAAAATCAGCGGTAGAAGTGCCGACTGAATCTTTACTAAAGTTATCAGCAATAATATCAAATCCCGAACCAGTCTTATTAAACACCCGCAAAGCTGGCTGATTTGGACTGGTTATGCTTCGAGGATACCGAATAGACGCGACTACTACTGGATTAGTGAAGCTATTACTGAAACTCACACTTGAAGTAGCGCCATTTGTCAGTGCTACAGTGCCGTATTCACCCACTAAATCGCTACCGGCAATATCCAATTCAACCGAATTGCCGCTACTAGTAGTTGCACTTGAAAGTGAATTTGTTTCAAACTGCTCACCAGTAGTCTGGAACCATTCCGAAACAGTGACCGCGGTGTTGACAGTAAAGCTGCGGGCTGCACTATACACACCAAACGTATTAGACCCATCGGGATCGATAGCTCGCACCCGCCACCAATATGTCTGTCCATTACTTAAACTACTTGGTGGTAAGAATTGTACGACTTGACCATTATTAAACGGTGCCTTATCCGAGGAATTGTTCACATTCTCAAACTCAAACGGATTAGAATCCGAGTCTCGTGATTGTACAATCGAACTAAAGTTTGCATCGGTAGCAATATCAATCTCATAGTCCAAGTCATCACCACCCACGTCTGCCGCCACAAACGTAAAGCGCGGACTGGTCGATGTAGCATGTTCATTATCAAACGGCGTCAACTGTGCGGTCTGCTCAGGCGGTCCAGCAGTCAGCAGCTCTGGGTAAAGTGTGTGAGTTGCCAAAAGACCCGAAGCGGCTCGCACCATCCTGAAACAGTACTCGGCGTTCACCACCGGAGCCACCGCAGTAAGCGACCAGTCAAATTCAACCGCTTGGCCATTATCGACTTGGTTCGGCAAGAAAGCAGAAGGATTTTGCTCTTCATACGAAGCAGATACGTCACTGTCACTCAAGAGTGTGCTCGGGAGCACCGTCCCATCACCGGGAGTAGTATTGTCAAACCCGGCAAACCCAACAGTTGTACTCCCAATATCAGCCAGTGACACCCACGCACTATCAGCCACTGATTCACACGTTTCCGCTTGGGTGTATTGCAGCTCAAACGCAGTGGAGTCCACCGTACCAGTACCATTGTTGGCCAGTAGATTCATACGTAGTCGTAGTTCATCTCCTGAGTTTACTGCACCACCAGCCGCAATCGCTTCCCCTTCAGCCACCGTCGCCCCATCATCTGCTGGCCAACTTGTGCTTGGAGTAAGACCGTCAGTGTTCTCGTACCAGCGATAATTTTGTTGTTCATATTGTGCATCGGTATTTTCTTCTTCAGCTCCAATCGAGTACGTAGCGTAGAGTGCGTTGTATTTTTTTGCCTGTACCGCACTCCACGTGTTCGTTTCATCACCATTTCCATTGTTTTCGTAATAGAGATAAAATGGCACATCGTTGGTAGACACGATTTGGTACCCTTGCGCATACTGTGTGCCGGCCGTAAAGAGTGTCTTGCCAGGATATTCCCCAGACGGTGCGCAGGTACCAGAATCAATTGTGGTACCTGAAGAATCCTGCACCTCCAGAGACACCGAACCAAATCTTGGCACACACGCAATCGCTACATACTCAGCATCTTGCGGCACAATGTAACGTGTCCCCAATTCTGGTGAGGGAAGAAACCGTGAGCTTTCGTTACCGTCACCGTCTGCCTCTTGGGTAGCACCCATAGGTTCAGTTTGGGCAGTCAGCCGCACCGCGTCACCGGCACCGTTCCCTCCACCGTTGGTACAGAAATCATTTGACTCCTCACCTCCTCTGGTCATTCCACTTGTAGTGCCATTATTACCGTCAGAACAGTAAATCTCAACACTGGCACCGCCGGTAATTGCACCATAGCGGTAATTAGTTGAATAGATACCGTACAAATCACGTAAAGTTGGTGGGTACGATACATAACTATCAGTATCATTATTATGATACAGAAGGATCGGTTCGTCAGATTCAACGATACCAAAATTACCGCCACCTATATTGACGTTGTAGGTGTCAGCTTCTCCTTGGGCGACAGTACTTGAAGCACTTACAGTAACTCCCGCTCCTTCGTATACGGACACGTCAGCAGTAGTAAACGGTGCAAGTACATAAAAGTCTTCATTGTTACGATTGGTAGTCGTAATATGCGTCGTTGTGGCGAATGACACCGGTACCGGTGGCTCACTCGAATCATCACTCGTGCGAGCGGTGATTGGGCCAAGTGCACTAATAACAGAAGTCGATGCGTAGGTGGTAAAAGATGTAGTTTCCCCGCTATCTAAACTCACCGGTGCACCACCATCAATACTTACCTCATTGCCGTCAATCAGGCTGTAGACCACAATCGGATTAGCCTGCGAATCATTAACAACGTAATACAAATCAGTAGAAGTACTATAGGTAAATGGCGCATACTCATCACTGGTTGGTTCAGCTGTCGCGTTTCCATAATACAAATAAATTGTAGAGGAAGCAGCTGCATCAATCGTATCTACCTGCACCCAAATATCTGTTTCCTGTGCAGTAGAGTCAAAGTGTTGCACCCAGTGGTCCAGCTCGGCGAAAGTAGCCAGTTCTCGTTCTTCCCCAGTTCCTACCGTGTAGAAATTAGTGGAGTCAGCTTGGTTCTCGTAAGTAGCTTCAATATAGGCAGCACTTGGAATCGTACTTTTGAAGCGCATTTCGTCGACCGACGCATTCAAGTGCTGAGAGGTATCTCCAGAACTCAAGCAAGAACCATCTTGCTCCAGACCGAGCACGAGACAGCTCGCTGGAATGGACAAGCTATTTAGAGTTGTATTATTGGTTCCCACCGACTGACCATCGATGTATATCTCCCATTGATTATTGTTACTATCTCGCGACACAAAAACATGGTGCCAAGTACCATCAGAAATATCCTGTCCCAGCGACAGTGTTCCACCGGGGAAGAGTTGCAAACTACTTCCGCCGTTTATAAGGAATAAGAGATAATCATTGTTCGCTCCACCGTTAATCAAAGCCTGATCACTTCCTTCGGTAGAATTAAACCAGTAGGAGAACGTGAGTTCATTGTGACCGTTAATAACATCGCTTGGAGGCAGCACGTATTCACCAGAAATTCCCTGCGCATCAATTTCTTGCCCAGCTCCCAATTGACCTAACTGCCCCGTTGAATAGAGCTCGTCGTCCCCATCATATTCATTACTAGTTTGATCTTGGTACAGGTCGGCGTTTCCGCGACTAGCTGAGTCCTCCTCGAAGTGGTACACAGCTGTATAATCATTCGCCCACACATTTTGTGCGCCATACGTATCAGTCTCTGCATACGTACTCGCAGAACCATTTCCATAATAGATATAGAAAGTAGTATCTGTCGTACTGGCAATAGTGGTCGATGCTAAAAAGTGAAGTTGTCCGGTTTCTGCACCAGTATCAATTGCCACTAAATCATATGGCAACTCAGTCATACCATCACTAGTCGTGATTCGAATATCAGAACCGTCGTTCTGTACACCTTCAAAAAACGGAGTCCCAAGGTCAGCCAGGTCAATATAGACGGGCAAATTGGTAATATCATCACTGATTTGCGCTGCATCGATCGTGACGGGTAATCGGTCAGACCAGTTTATGTCATACCACGCCTGAGTACTTTCATTTTCTTGTACGAATCGAATGTCTCCTCCGTCACTTTGGACATTAGTCCAGAAGTCACTATCAGCACTAGTCAATTCAAGAAATACTTGCTGATCGGTGAGCTCAGAGCCACTGGTGTTATCAATACTAATTGACTTTCGGTACCGCCACAGACTTGACCAAAATGGATCGAGCAGACCATACTCGCTATCACCAATCGCTTCGATCCAGTACTCACCAGCCGAAAACGGTGGGAAACTGATCTCCATTTCAAAATACTTAGTTTCTCCTGGCTCTATGGTGTAGGCATTTTTTGAGTGCGCTTTTACTTCAAATCCTTCTTTTACCTCTTTTTTATCCGGACCAAAGCCAATAAATTGCAGCGCTCGTTTCACCAGACCTGGTGTCGGCATCGTACCGGTTGCGACTTCGGTAGTGGTCCAACCGGCTGCATATTGGGTGACCACGTGTTCTGCAACTTTCATATTCTCAATCCGACACGCTGTATTGTCTCCCGCGATTGAATCACAGGTTCGCACTACATTCGTATTTCGACAAGAATATGAATTAACCAACTCTTCGTCAGCATCGCTTGCCAGCGCACTGGTTGTAGTCGACGCTGGGGTATCAACGCTGGCCTGCAACAAACTCTGTGCTGACGGAAGTCTAGTAGACACTGTGGTGGTGGTATTGGTCGGTGCAAAATCAATTGAAGCATCGCTGTCTATTTGCGTGTCCTCTGGTACAACTACTTCAAATTCCACCTCGTCTGTTGTAGACGCTGGTGATTGTGGAGACTGGTTCGTGTCAGCTGTTACAGTAGTCGCACTTGTGCCTAGGGATGATGTTGAGTTGGCAGTTGCTTCGTTTGTTTGCGATGTACTGCTTGCTGGGTTTGTTTCTGACTCTGAATTTCGTGGTACTAGTTGCTGGGATAATTCTTCTAGTGAGCCAGCTGACACTTCCCCCGCAAATTCCCAGCCTGCTTCACAGTGATATACAAATGGACGATATTCTGGCACCACTACTTCTCGAGGCTTATTCTTTTGGTACTCACGAATATTTTCCACCTCTCCGACACCTTCCGGGAAATAGGTTTGCAACACAAAGTCATCCGCTCGATTACTCTCATTGGTCACGCTAAAGTATGTCTTGGTTTTAGTGAGCCCAACATAATCTTTTTGATCAGATTTGATAATCAAAGTTTCACCCTCATTTTCATCGGTAAATTCAAAATCAACTGTCTTACCATTTGGTAGGTCCAAGGTATCACCAGATGCCATCTGCGCGTCGAAACCATCATTTAACAACGAGTCTTCAAAACTCACCGGGCCAGCATTCTCTCCCGACATCTCAAGTGTAAAGAGTTCCAGCCAAACACTTTCTACAAAAAGATCTTGTAATATACTTGGGTCGTCACGATAGCTCAACTCAACTTGTAGCGAAGCTAAGTCAGCTTCGCTACTCACCTCAGGCAAGGCAAACAAGAAGTATCCGCCGTTGATACTATTTGAGATTTCGTCTTCAATGACTACTGAACCACCAGTAGACCAGGTAGCGCCATCGTCCATCGAATACCTCATCTCAAAAGCAGGAATCCGGTCGCGATAGGTTTTCTTCTGGGCTGCAAAAGACATTCGCAACTGAGCTCCTGAAACTTCAGTTGATTCATCAAGTGGGTACCCAAAATCAATCAACTTGATGACGTACGGCTTACAATCATCGGTGCATTCTGCGATTGCCTGAGTTGCTAGCTGATTCGGCTCATTATCCGAAGCAGTGGTAGTAGTCGGCGTGAAAGCTTCTGTTGCAGTTGCTTCTTTGTCTGATTGCCCTGACGCAGTAACATCATCAGTTTGTGAAGTAGTCGTGGACTGCTCAGTTACTGTTGTCGAGGCTACAATATCATCACCTGTTTGTTCAGTAGATGAAGTAGCTTGCACCTCTTGAGTAAACACTTCATCTGGGGTGGTAGTAGCCCCTGCTGTTTGTACTTGAGTATTTTCAGAATCCTCATCCGAAGAAGTGGCCGTGTTTGTAGCAGTGTCAAATGCAGAAGTGACTGCTGTCACTGCCAAGCGAAACATTGACTGTGCTCGCTTCATGACTGTAGTGGTTGCAGTTGTATCAGTGTCATCAGAACTAGTACTGCGCTCTTGCGCTGCTGTCTCTGACTGAGTCTGCGTGCTAGTAGTTACATCCGTTTGTGCGCTTTGCACCGGAGCGCTATCTTCAGCCACGACATCAAACTCAACTTCTGTTGTTGTAGATGAGGTCGTACTGGCAGCTTGCACTGCGGGAGTAGTTGTAGCCGTAGATGAACCTGTAGTCGAATCGGTAGCTGTTGCTTGCGTATCGGCACCACCAGCATCACTACTCACAGCTTCTTCTGTCACTGGACTTGTTGTATTATCTGCATCCACAGATTCACCAGCACTCTCTTCTGCTTGTTGCTGTCTATCGAGTTCGATAGACATACCAGTACTTTGGTTCATCGTTGCAGAGTTTATTGTGTTGAACTCTTGCAGCAGTGCGTATTCATCGAGGTTTTGAAAAGAGAGTGTCGAAGCGTTGTTCCACCCCTTGGCTTCAATCTGTGATGGAAACACATGGATAGTACGCACAAGATAATCTCCCTCAGAAAACTGAGCATACGCAAAAGCCACTCCCGACAAAACGCTGGTCAGAATTGTTATGTAAAGTATTGCTTTCCTAAAGTTTTTGCCTACGTGTATCATTCTTAATAACCTCCACCCAGATATAGATATGGGCTATTATAAAGTATACCGCGCGGTTGCATCAAACCGCGCGGTATACGTCATTTTATGGGGATTTATCAGCTATTTTACTTCAAAATCGTCTTTACGTCATTGATTTCTTTCTCTATCAAGGTCTCAGAAACTTCAAGCGCTTGAGTGAGTCCTTCAACGGCTTCTTTTTCTTTTGCGGATAGACGTTTTCGCTTCGTAATGGTATTGACTTGATCGTAAATCTCATCACGCAGTGCTGAGAAAATCTTCTCCATTTGATCTTGCACCTCTCGTGTTTCTCGTCTTAGTTTTTCTTCTTTCTCCTTCAGATTTTTGTGCTCGTACCAGAAATAAATGATTTGCAACAGAATCACTACGAGCAAGAAGAAGATGAAGAGATTGAGTAGCGAGAAGTAGTCCCAGAATGAACCTTCGTCGAGCACTTCAACAGGTTTAATCCAGCCAGCGGTAATGAGAACAGCTTCACTACTCTCTCGGATGTTACCAGCTTGGTCTGAAGCGACCACCTTAACGGTATACGTACCATCTTCTAAGTCTCTCAGTAGGTATCCAAGCTCAGCCTCGTCCGGAGTAATGGTTATCGGTTCGTTTGACGCAATTGTCATTTCGTACGACGCGATACCGGAAGTCTCGTCTTCCGCTTCAAAGGTCAAGAGCGGGAAAGAACTCTCTGTCGTGCCAGTTTTTACATTAATAGCAAATGGCTCTGGTGGTGTGGTGTCAATTTGCAATCTGCGGTTATTAACTGCTCCCCACCCAACCTGATTTTGGAAGTTGATACTTACGTATTGCACACCATCAGATACGTTTTCGCTATTGACCACAAACTCTTCAATTGCTGGGTCGTAAATTGCATCTTCATTTTCTTGCGGTATATTTTCTTGGTCGTCAGAAATCTCAACTGCTACCGCATCTACATCAAATGGTAACGTCCAGGTGAAAACACCGTCAGTCGTACCGTACCAGACATCCGGGTCCAGGAAAGTCTGCGAACCAATTTCTGGCGGTCGAGGTGGGTCACCAAAAATAATCGCTTCTTCATCCCCGTCACCTTCAACTCCTCCGGTTTCAGTGGGAGTGGGTGTGGGAGTAGGGGTCGGCTCAGGAGCAGTGGTAGCCGCTACGGTATACGTCGCTGGCGTCGATGATTCGTACACATCAGTCCCACGACCGTCTGCAGCGAGAATTGAGGCTTCAGAAAAAGAAACAGCGCCAGCTCCTTCGGCCAGCGTTCTAAAGGTAATATTTAAAATATTCGAAGTAGTAGTAAAGGGTGTAGGACTCCCTCCGCCAAAAGAGATAGTCCCGGCTGTATTGGAAAAGGTGGGTTCTGTGGTCCACAAAGAAAAGGCCGAGCCATCCTTACTTACACTCACTACTGACAAGACTGTCTCATCAAATTCCATAGATGCTTCTACAGCATTAATGTTGTCTCCATCAGGTACCGCCCGCACAGTAGCAGTGAACGTTTGGCCTGCACTATAACTACCAGTTCCAGGTGAGATGACAAGGTCCGCTGCGAAAGCTGAACTCGGAAGGAAAAATAATATTCCAGCCAAAACGCTGAGAAACACAGCTATTAAATGTGTAATTATGAAATTTTTTGAAAGGTACATCATAGGAACTAAATACAACTAAACTTATGCTCGCGAACGCGTTGGCTTACGTTCACCACTTACTTTTAACTGAACCTTTTCTTTCTCACCTGGCTTCAGGAGCGGTAGCATAAGTATCAAAACTCCATTTTTTATTTTGGCTTCAGCCTGATCAATATTTACGCTCTCAGGCAAAATGATCCGACGATAAAAATCACCCCACACGCACTCATGAGCTACAAATGATCCTTTGACAACTTTCTTAGGAAACACCACATATTCTGGTCGTACCCGACGCCCTTCTATCAACACAATATCAGCATCTCCTTCAATAGAAACATGCACGTCATTCATATCAGCTCCAGCTGACTGCGCATACACTACAATCATTCTCTCAGTCTGATATACGTCTACAAACAACTGTGCTACTTTGTCCGCGGCCGTTTCCTCAGCGTCGGATAACAAGCCGCTTTCGCCACTGCGAACCCCTTTACCTTTTAATCTCTGAAGAAAGGACATATACAAATAGTATACTTGAACCAAGTGCAAACATTACCCCGTTACCCACACATCTCAAGTCCAGAATATTTGCTGTGTATTGCAGACATTCGCTGCTATTTGTATCAGGGTTTGGTGAGTTATATTAAATGAACTAAGTGGTGAGACCTCCGATACCTCTTGAGGTGAGGATGATTTTTTCCACACCTGAACTTACTGGAACAGACAGTAAATCTCTCACTAAAAACAATCTTCTTAGCCAGTCCAATTGAAGAGGAGAATAGAAAAGTCAGTCAAGCTTACTGTCCCATCTTGGTTTATATCTGCTGGCGGACTAGAGTCTCCCCCATCACTATTCCACCAGAAAAGTAAAATAGAAAAGTCGATGAGATTGACACTTCCATCTCGGTTGAGATCCGCGTTGATTGGCTGCTCCGCCTCTTGTCCCACTCCATAAAAAGTGTAATTTGAAAATACTGTGGACCGGCCATCGGTCTGCTCGGCTCTTGCTCTCACTTGATATGTATCTTGCACAAACCCGCTCGTATCAAGAGTAGTACTCCATTGACCATCAGCATCTGACTGCACTTCAATCGGTGTTCCTCCAATTGAACCCGAACGTCCATTTTCTATTGTTATAGTGGCATTGGGTAAGGCGTACCCAGAGACCGACAATGGTTGACCAGGATCAACTGGGTCAGGACTCACCAGCACCGAAGGTACGACGTTAATATTAGAAAGCGATGAGGTGCGCGCTCCTGTCACAGTGAACGAGGTACTAAAGGTCGATGATTTTACATTATTCGGACCAGTTGCGTACACTCCAAATGTATAGGCGCCTCGAGCAATTTCATCAATTGTAATTGAGTACCGTCCGTCTTGATTTGCATCCACAGTATCTACTATCTGACCATCAGCTAAAATGGTCACCTCTACATCTGGGTAGGCGTACCCTGAAACAATTATTCGTGCGTCTCCACTTTGAAACGGACCGTCGGTACTTTCAAATCCTCCACCACCCGAGCTGCCCGAACTACCTCCCGAACCACCACCGCCGCCGCCGCCAGAACCTCCACTACCAGAGCTCCCTCCAGTGGTGGGAGCGACTCCATCAGAAGCGCCGGTTTCGCCACCACCCCCTCCTCCCTCTCCAGTACCTTCACTCCCTGAACCTGTGCCATCCCCTTCTGTTGCACCTTCCACTGTCGAACTTCCCGTCGGCACTTCGTTTACAATAAACTGAATCAAATAGTCATCGATGTTGAAGTTTCCTTCATCATCAATACAGCGCACATAATAAATTGCTTCTGTGTCTGGAGTCACAGACACTACGGTGGAATGATAGATTATACCAGTGTTGGCAAACGCGTTACCCATTGCATTAAACGCTGTATCGCCAGACAAGGCATACCTACACACTGAAAATTCATCAGTTTCAAGTGAAATCTCCACATTCAAAGTAGTACCACCCACTGTACTAGTCGGTGAGCCATTAAATCGAAACGGCGGAATCTCTTCAGTGGTGTCGATATTTGGCATCCGGACTTTTTCATTGAGAAAAATTACTGGATTGGCATTAGCCACCAAACTTCCGTCATATATCTCTACCTTGAGGTCGTGCCTACCCAGATCAGCCGAATTGACTATTGGCTCCGCATCGCCTGGTGTAGTAGTGGTACCGGTTGAAGTACTAAATGATGTTACTGGCTGCAATGCTGTGTCAGTATGATTGCCGATTTTAAATTGGAGACGCGAACCACTGGTGATACCTAAGTCTGGAGCTAGCTCATATCGAAAGAAACCAGGCGTACCGGCAGTTATCTGTACTCCATCTGTACCCGGCGCAGCTGTTGCACCGGACGTGCGAACAGCGCCATCAACTCGCAACTCAACATTACGGATACCAAACGTACTAGTAGACAAGACAGTAAACCCAGGCGGTGGGGTAATCTCTATAACACTCCCTGGCGACAAATCAGTATTCACTACAAATTCAATGGTGTGATTGGCTGGCTGCTCTGGACCAGAATCACTAATCGTATCTTTGTACTCTATTATGTTGACAGCCTCTGCAGTCCCCGGCAAAAAAGCCAGGGCTGAGAAAAAACTCAATACACATACGCTCAAAATCGCCAACCGGTTAGACACCATATTCATATGCTTATTGTACCCTGTCTCGCCGGCAAAACTACGAGCATTACACAGTACGAACCTGTTGATTTTCTTTCATTCGGAGATAATCCAAAACGTAATTGAGCAAAATCAAGACTAGCAATATAAACAATATGCCTGCGAGAATATAGGTAATCCGTTCATTTGAACTAGTGTTAGAACCTGATGTGAGGGTGACGGCGATCTCTCTTTCTGATAGCGCTGCTTCGCGCTCTGCCAATTCGCGCTCTTTTTGGGTAAGTTGGGCGGTGTACTGGTTGAGCTCCGTTGGCGTCACGCTGGCAGACATGCCGACCGCGTTTGCCAGGTACGAATGGGTATTTTGCGAGAGTACCGCAGTGCTTTTTGATAACACACCACTCTCAAATACCAGAGCAATCGCACACACCAAAACCGACACTCTGAGTATTTTGTGATACATGGAATGCGCTTTTGGTTGTGCGTACATATTATATGTATATCTTATCTGAAGATGGTTAGGCAAACAATGCGAGCAGTACGATTAGAAACAATCCGATCACTGTCAACATAACTACAGACAGGAGAAGAAACTCAGAAGATCCACCTTTCCGACGACGCTGGATTACTCGGCGACCTTGATTCACATGAGCAAGAGATCGTCGGATGTACAATCGTACAAAGATAAACACGGTCAGTAGCAAGACCGCCAACACACCTAAAGCAGGACCGATAATATTCATCGGCAAAATCCAGAACGTTACTGTGCTCGACATAGTTTTGTACGCACCCACGTCCCCGTAGCTAGCGCTCAAGATTGCTTCATACCGTCCAAACCCAACTGAATCCCCCGTCCAATTGAGATTCGTGTAGACTCGTTCATCGTCAGGAAACACCGCTGACTTATCCGGATTGAACGTCACATCACCAACCTTGTTGCCGAGCATGTTATAAATTTCTAACGGTCCTACTGGTTGCACCAACACATCACCAGAATTTTGAATACGCACGGTGAAATCAATATTTTGTGAACCATTCAAATATTTATTGGTGGAAAATTGACGAATGCTCGCCTCTTCTACACATTCACCTGGTACACGCAGACTAATAATGTTGGCTACTTGATAACCAACCGCTGCGCCACTGTTTTGTATATCAGGTGGATCGACTGAGAAGAAGATGCCACCAAAGTGACTGCATGATGCATTCGCTGGTACATTAATTGTAAAATCTATCGTTTCTTTTGCTCCAGCTCCCACGATTATTTGATTTGTGGGCAGCGTAATCCAATCAGCCAACTCATACCCTGACTGTTCGGCATTATCAGCATCGAAGACTGGCACTCCACCACTTCTCACACCAGAAATGTTGCGCTTATATAGGTAAAAAGTTTGTTCAGTTGCATTGAGATTTGTTACAGAAACAGAGTATTGTTTTTGCGCCCCAGGCTCCAGAGTATCGTCTACCCTCGCTGGAGAAATACTCACTCCCGCTTCTTGAGCTGAGGCCACTGGGACAAAAGAAGAACAAACGAAAAGGAGAGCAAAACAAAGCAGAATAAATCGAACAGAATCTTTTAGCAAAGTGAACATACGAGCAATAAATTAAATTAGTACACATATAGTACCACCCACTACACAAAAACATCTTTGCAATACACACAAAAACCACTCATGAGTGAGTGGTTTTTGTAGTACTACGTACTTTTCTAAAACTAGAAAGTTGGAGTAGCGATATACGTAAGAGTTGTGTTGTAGTCATCACCCGCTTCTTGAAGCGCTGTGATTTCTACTTGATACCCTACGATAGCTTCTCCGATATCTTGTGTTGAGTTATCGGCTGGTCCATCGTGAGAAAACACTTCTCGTGGTGTAGTTGAGGATACGGCAATGTATGAATCTGCTGCATCTAGGTCATTTGCCAAGTCAGTGTCATCACTCGTCATACCCCAGTGCCCCCACGTGGTTTCATCATTGATGTCATTTGTAGGTGCCGCCCAGGCAGTACCTGAGACAGCTACATCTGAACCATCTACGAAACCATCGATGATAGCACCAGTTGAAGACTCAAGTTCACTGTCAGACTCAACTGTGACAGAAAAACCGTTTCGAGCGTTTGTCTCAACATTCAACCGTTGAGCAAGAATTTCTGGCACACCAGCTGCAAGAACTCCAAATGGAATTTCAGTTGCAGTTGTAGAACCAGTAGTTGAATCACCATTTACTGCAGACGAGGTAGCAAGTCCACTGATAGTGAATTCAAAAACGGTTTCAACGATGGCGGTGACTTCTACCGTATCGATGATTACTACTCGAGTGTTACCTGAATCATTTGGAGTAGCAATCGAAAACTCGTACGAGTCTCCAATACCTGCTGCTGCGACCTTAGGCGGGTTAGTAACAACAGTATCTGCAATCGCGACGATTACTTCTTCAGCTGCTGTGGCAGTAACACCGTCAAACGTTACAACTTGTCCGGTTGCATCGAAGTTAGTTGGTGTTGCTGGCGAACCTGCAACTGTTACAGTAACATCCCCGCTTGTCATAGTATCCACGTCAGCAAAGGTTGCTGGAAAAGTGATGGTTACTGTCTCACCTGAACCCAGTGAGGAACCAGTTGGGATGGTAAATGCAATCTCGTGTCCCGAGAGTTCACTCGGAGCTGAGTTGGTTAAAGTGTTACTGATATCAGTAAGGTTAGCTGCTTGCGCAATGTTATAGGCTCCATATGAAGCCATAACTACTGCACTTGCAACAAGTGTCGCGACCACTCGTTGCGCAAAGCCAACATTTGTTGTTTTTGCGAACATGTTTATTTTTTATGTTAAATAACTAATTTTCTTTCTACGTTGTAAGTAAAAAGATTCCCAGTTGAGATTTGTGGAGAGGTGAATGAATTTATTTATGAGAAAATCTCAGCCGATAAATATTCACCTTGCCTCAACTGTTCTAACTACAGTTTACTAAGTCTTTGAGCTCTTGTCCGAGAACTGCTGTTGATAACTCTTTCAGCCTGCCCTTTTAGACCGTAAATTACTATTAATTAAAACGGTTATTTATACTTTTTACAGACATGACCAACAAAAAATCTTAAGTACAAATGTCGATTAAGTTTTTACTTTCTACGCCACCACCTGTCTTACATCACTCCATTGAGTGGTATACGATGGTGACTTGAGCTCGCTACGTGACTGCCATTGGGGAGCTTGTAAATGACTCCCGATCACAACCGCGCCCTTCCCCAGACGACTGTTGAGTCCATCAACTACCGACATCAACGCATCTGATTTGAGTACTGCTGGGTCGGCAAACAATGACTGCTGCTCTGCTGCTTGCACGGTAAATCCAGACAGTACCACCCCCACCTTCTTATACGGCACACCAGGCTCTAGGAGGCTGGTAGCGAGCTGCTGGGCCACCTTGAGCACCTCTATCGTGTTGTCCGTCGGCACAGCAAACACGGCTTCCTGTGTGCCTCCACGCAGCAGATAGTCTCCGTGCCGGCTGGGCCGTACAGACACCCGTATGGTGTTGGCTTTGGCCTGCATCGCGCGCACATCCTCTAAAACGTGTCGCACATGATACGCCACAGCATCAGACACAACCGCTGGATCAGTCGTCTCTTTTCCAAATGATCGTGAGCTCATAATGCTTTTTTGCGGCTCTCTTACTTGATCAAATGCGAGGGCTGACTTGCCTGCAAGTTCTTGCTGCAAGCGCAATCCGTGCACACCAAATACTTTCTGGATACGGCTCGTTTCAGCCTCAAGCAAGTCGTGCACCATGGTGATACCGTGCTGTTTATAGCGAATTTCCATCTTTCCTCCCACTCCCCAAATACGGGCCAGCGGCACAATTTTGCTATCTAGTGACCAGGTGTGGGGGTCGAAAAAATGCACCCCGCTACCCTTTTTGGCGTGGGTATTGGCGTACTTGGCGAGGGTTTTAGTGGGAGCAATTCCGAGCGAAACTGGTATACCCACTCGTCTTTCTACCGCATGTTTAATCTGCCAAACCAAGTCAAGATCAGTGCTACTGCATTGAAAAAATGCCTCATCTACTGAGTATTGTTGCACCGAGCCTATCTCTTCTCGCATCACAGTGAAGACCCGCCTGGAAATATCGCGATACAGTGCAAAATGAGAAGAAAACGCTGTAGTTTGGGCTTTTTTCAGTATGTCCTTTACCTGAAAGTAAGGGACACCCATGGGCACCCCCATGTCCTTTACTTCTTGAGACCGAGCCACGATACACCCATCATTTCCCGAGAGCACCACTACCGGCTTCCCGATTAGGTCCGGACGAAACAGCCGCTCGCAAGAAACGAAAAAATTGTTGCAATCGAGTAATCCTATCCAAGTATGTTTCTGCATCGTTACTAGTATACCAATTCATGCTATCCTGTCCCTCTATGAAAACTGCAATTGATACCCGGTTTTTCCGGGCTGGCGTCGGGACCGTCATCTATAATGATGCTGGTCAAATAGCCATCTTCGAACGGTCGCAACACCCTATCGGAGTCTGGCAACTACAGCAAGGTGGCATCGATATCGGTGAAGATACCCGCACTACTTTATGGCGAGAACTTAGAGAAGAAGTCGGTCTCGTACCAGCAGACATGAAACGTATCACTGAGTATCCCGCCTGGACAGTGTATCAAGACGCCAATTCGGTGCTCGATACCAACAAATCCAGACTCGGCCAAGCTCATCGGTGGTTCTTTCTACACCTGAAAGATACCGTCACTATCGACCTCTCCACCGCCACCGAAGTAGAGGCTGCAGATTATAAGTGGGTCTCATTTGCCGAAGCTATCGAGGCAACTGACGATTTAAAAAAACACGTCTACCAAGATCTGGAGACGTATTTCAATGAAGTGATTTTAAAGTTGAGTTAGAACAGTTTCCACAGCTTCTGGTCTTCTTCTCCGTCCACCTTAAATACGGCAGTTCCTTTTAAGTCATACTTTTCTACCAACTCCAGCTTATCTTCAATCGACCGAGCATCACTCCAGGTCACAAACCGCACCGGTATCTCAACGTCAGCAACAGTAGCTACCAAGAGTGCTTTGGCTGCTGCTTCATACCCCTTTGGTGTCCCATCTGGGGTTGGGAGTTGATTAAAGATTTTCCATACTGAATCTTCGGGAAAATAGGAAATAACTGCCTCTCCACCGTCTGAGCGCCCAATCGGAGAGTCGTATTTTTGGGCCAGCTCTTGGATGCGTGGGTGATTTAAGGTAGCTACTTTTGCATAATCTTTGTACCAATCGGCTGCTACCGTCACGTCCCAAGCCCGGCCATAAGTTGCTACTCCGAGCATTACCTTGTCATTATCAAAATCTTCGAGCGCGAGCGAGACTACTTCCTCCACCCAGTCGATATCTGCTACGGGATTATACGGCACGCCCTGTCGCTGCGTATTGAGCACAAAATCTGCTCGCTGCTGGTCGTACGCCATAATCTCAACCCAGTCACAATGCTGGTTCATTGCTTCATAGTCATTGGCGTATTCTATGGTATCTGGCACCTCTCGCCACCGGCGCTCTGGCTGCATACGGGCTTCTACAGTACATGTAAGCGTGCGGTCGCCCAGCGCAACATTCAGCTCACTCAGAAACTGCGAAAAATCATCCTTGGTCGAAGCGAACTTTTGTTCATAATCAATATTAATACCATCTACCTCGTACAACCGAGCATATAAAGCAATGAGCTGTACATGGACCGCTCGCCAGGCATCGTTACCCAATACCTTGTCCATAGCAGCTCCATCAAACCACGCGATGGTGGGAATGATGGGCATGTCACGCTCACGCGCTTCGTCGAAAAGTGCTTCCCAGTGATTATCAGAAAAATCCACTTTATTGACTGGAATGCCACTGTTGGTTACCTCAAACACAAACGGATACAAAATATCAATTTCGTCTAGGTTTTTGAGGGCACTCTCAGTCCCAGCTGCTTCACTCCACCACGGAATCCACACCCCCACATCACCCACAGCAGCTTTTGCAACAGCTGGGACCAGCAAAAAGCCGAGTAATAAAATAACTGCATATAGCGAATAAAGAAACCGGGTGTGCTTGTGTGTTGTCATATCCCCTATGACGCACGCAGACTACGGTTCTTACAATTTAATCAAATACCCGTGCGCTCCCAGTCACGACACCCCAAATAAAACAACCATCCACGTCATCTATCAAGATGGGTGCATACTCTTCATTTTCAGACAACAGAGCCAAGCCAGTCGGAGTTTTTTGCAGTCGCTTTACCACCAATTCTCCATATACGGCAGCGACCACAATCAGACCGGGTTTGGGCTCAACCGATCGGTCGATGACAAGTACATCGCCAGAAAAAATCTTTGCCCCTTCCATAGAATCACCCGTCACGCGCACAAAAAACGTCGCCGTGGGATTGTCGACCAGCAGATCATTTAGGTCAAGTGGCTGCTCCACCATATCGTCACCTGGAGACGGAAAACCAGCTGCGGGTTGCGAAGCATAGAGTGGGTGCGACTGTGCAACCTCAGCGTGTGCTGGGGCCACAGATACCACTGTAGCAATTTGTTTCTTATTCATAATAATATAGTAAATGATTTTATCGGTAGAGGAAATAGGGAGTCATCCGTGCGTTTGATGCCTTCGTCCGTGGCACATGGGACGTCCCAGCCAAATAACGACACTACACAATCACCGCCCCACTGGTGAGAATCGAGTTCAAAAACCACAACCCACCCATCCCCACAAGCAGCAACACGCTGTACGCGACTTGTACCACCCGCAATTGTCGAGCTTCGAGCACCAAAGAGGCAGTCAGGAGTAAGAACACCACCAACCCCAGACCCAGATATACAAACTGCAGGAGTGCATTTGGTTTGGTGGCGTAAGACGCGATACTCGTAGCGCCGGCGTGTGAAGGGTTGTCTGTGGTTATATTTGCCACTGCTAAGCCAGAAGAAGTGGAGATGACGGGACTTTTGATTATCACCACCTCTTGGTTAGAAGTAGCTATGGGCTCAAACACCACCTGGGTATCAGTCTCTGGCACCGACTCTGGCGGCTGCTCCTCTATTACTAGCGAGTCTGCTGGAGGCTCAGACTCCTGCACTGGAACGGGCACTGGTTCAGGAGCAGCTGGGTTTGGAGTGGGGTTTGGGTTTGGGTTTGGCACTGAAACCTCGGTTGACGCTGGTGACTGAGCGGTCTGGGTCTCTGTTTCTGATACCACGGCCAACTCACTTGGTTCGCTTGACTCAGGAGCAGCAGCGCCGGCGATAGCTCCAGGAGAAGACACAGGCACTGACTCCTGCGCGACCAATGGTTCCGTTGTTTCACTCACTACGGGTGCTTGAGGTGGCTGAGCCGGAGCTACTGCAGGCGTACCAAACAGCTGCACCACATACACCGTGTCATAACCCTCATAGCTACCTTTGGCCGTACCAACACCTATCTCAGTATATTGACCATTGACGATATTTTCTCGGTGTGTCGGTGAATCCATCCAGGCTTCGACCACTTCTGAAGAATCGGTGAAATGAATCGCTAGATTTTCACCCGCGTGGGCGTAGACATAGCCTGCCTCGTCAAACCAATGCCATGGAGATATACCTTCAGGACTAAAATGAGAGAAGTACTCCTCGCGAGCCATATGCGCTGCTTTCAGTTTTGCGGCGGCGTCTAGCGTCGCATTTCGCTGCAATGGCACCTGCTGCAACCCAGAACGCTCTTTATTAGTCAGGTCAACTACAGTGGCCGGCAAGACAGTAGACACCAGCCACTGTGAGGACTGCCAGAGTACTGACTGGAGATTGGCACCTACAAAAGTTACCAAAACCAACACAGACATCAACGACAGTGCGGTTTTTTGCAGTGTATCTAGTGAATAAGAATAAGATTTTCGACTGTCCATACACGTATATTACTAGTATACAGGCTCAATTCACTGAGTAAACAAAAAAGACCCACCAAGTGGGTCTTTTTCAGCAACTGCGGGTAGTTAGTCTCGTACTATAGCGTTTTGGTTATTGTCCACATTTGAGTCGAGTGATTCCCCGGCAAAGTCCGGCTCAACTGCGTAATCAGGGCAGATAATGCTGTTGATCTTCCACAGCGTAGTCTTGTACACAAATCCAGTTGGACGGTCGTGCGGCACGATACCTCGGTCAAACCATGGGTCTAACACTTCAGACCGATACGTTTCCTGGAAGGCCTTAACATTGGCGTCAGTGATTGAACCAAAGTTTCCAGTAAGTGGG
>Ga0136591_1000324_pt1 | contig 20927 bp, 8 predicted proteins | sample AntRauMFilla3767_FD_104929 | JGI IMG/M metagenome (GOLD analysis project Ga0136591, IMG submission 104929) | Saline lake microbial communities from Rauer Islands, Antarctica - Metagenome Filla 3 #767 | ecosystem: Environmental > Aquatic > Non-marine Saline and Alkaline > Saline | place...
AATTGAACCGTTGATATCTTGGATCCTGTCTCGATTTTCTTGGTTACCTTTCTGCACGAAGTTTACCATGTCAATCTGACTATCTACCTTATCCCCCATTCTCATAAGGGTGGTGTTGAGTTTATGTAACGTGATATTAAGATCACGCATATATTTCCCCTGATTTTCCAAATCCTCATGAACCTGAGAGATAAATTTAAAGAGCTGGTCGTCTCGTGTTTTTCGAACGGACCGCTCCGCTACTAGTCTCTCTTCGGCTCGGGTAATACGATCACGAAGGGCGGCAGACATAGAAAACTCCGGTGGATAGCAGATACTATTGATGTAAAATAAATTCCTATACTTCTGCTACTCACCATAACTCTAAACCTCAAAAGGGATCTCTACCCCGGAAAGCCGACACTGTGGTATTTTTGTTTCGCATGGTTTTTTGTAGGGGGCGGCCTTCGATTCGGAACCTATCAGCCGCACAGTAACCCTCTCCAGCCCCTCGGGGATGCAGTTGTACTAAGAGGTCTACAAACTCTTTAGTTACGTCACCGGAAAGATCCAGCTCTTTTCCTAGCGTGATTCCCGTTAGCACTACCATTTGCAACTCGTCCCCAAAACTCACAGGAACATCACTGTCGGTAATGGTTTCTCGGGTATTTCGAACCAAGAATGCTACGCCGAATAGAACGGCTCCATGCATTTTGAGGTCATGGGGATCTAGATCCCTGAGATAAGAGAGGTCTTTGACTGCTCTACCTCCTGTTAGGACCACCGCACCACCGGGATGCTCTCCCCCAGCCATTACTGCACCACCTCTTTGTGTGCGATACATTTGAAGATTGGCGCTGTAATTGAGAGCACTGGTACCGTCGCTAAATAGCAAAGTACCCTCTTCAAGGGGTTTGCTCAGAGCTAAATCTCTCTGGTAATCCCCTATGGCATCCATCGCAACATCGGGAGCCCAAAACCGTTTGTATTCGGCCCCTACGCCTTCTCCAAGGAACTGATAGTCACTGACTACTAGTCCCATCGGCAAACGCTCTGTGATGCCCGTAAGAGCCTCTGACAGCATGGGAGCTACAGATTCACCACTGGCAGTGCAGGGGTGTGCCTTGGTAAGCGCTTCTCGTTCCGGGTCGGTTATGTCACTGAAAGGGTATCCCGCCAAAGAGAGATATCCCACATCGGTATAAGATCCCGGAACTACTTTACCACTTAGAGCGCCGGTTCCCAGCGTAGTAGCAAAAGGGAAAGAGGATAGAATTTCCAGCGTAGCGGGGTTTTCTATCCGTGCCGTACTCTCATCGAGCGCGGTAAACAGATCTAGAATGCTCTGAGGACGTTCTGTCTGCCTCTTTGGTCGGTAATCAGTGTACTCGATAGCATTCGTATCCGCAGCGGACACAGGCATTGTCCCATAAATTGAACCTTGGTATGGAATTCGGGAGCTGACGAGGAAGAATTCATCCCCAGATTCCGAAGGTCCATTAACATACATACGGAAATCACTACTCATGGGGGTAGTAGTAATTGCTCGACGATGTACCCGCATGAAATCCGAAGTCCAGTCGTCGAAAAGAAAGGTAGCAATCTCAAATACTAGAGACTGATTTTCCAAATCACTTCCAACAGGACCAATCTGGTCATCTTGTTCTATGAGCCCGATGTAACTTGGATCGAGAGCATCCTCTGGGATCACGAAAGTATTTTCATCCGTGATGATAAGTGATCGCCGGTCTGCATCTTCTCTCAGTAGGTTCAGGCGCTCTGTTCCCGAGGGGGAACGATACCCTGCGTCGGGTCCCGAAAAGATACTGCTCCCATTATAATCTGCAAGGAAATGGGCAGCAAAAAGACGGGCGATTCCGTAATGAGGAGGTAGTTCAATACCTCGGACCCCACCACGATCATAAAGCCTACATACAAGAGCTTCCTGTGCCGGACCTGCCCCTGTAATATTGAGGATGGTGTCCCATGTCCCAAAATCGCTAGGGTCAGTAGCATTCGGAGCATAGATAAATTGTATTCTAGGCTCTACTAGCTGGGACGTATTTAAATCGTCGGACCCTGAGTGCAACAGGCAATTAATACCATACGCCGGGCTGGTAGATGTGCTGGACACAGACGCTTTAGAGGTCACAAAAGGTAGATCTAGACGCCCTAATGATGGGCGCAATTCTTTGGGTATCAGAACACTGGCGTCAGAGTCATCTGGAGTGATATTAAATAAATCCGTAGCATCCGTATAGGAGATGGCAGTAGGATTATCTTGCGGGTCTAGCCTCACTGATACATTTCGGAGAGGCTGATACAACAGGGTTTTCGAGCCTCTATCCACATAAGCCTCTGCCCATACAGATTCGGTACCCGATGCCACATCCTGTGAGTTTCGAATCTGAAACTTGGTGTTGTGGTGGTGGGGGTAAGCCGACATAGAAATGGCGGGACTCTTTTTTACTGAGGGGTTAGCCGATGTGGCTACGTTACGGAAAGAATCCTCACGTACAAAGTTCGACCCTACTCCCGCATCAAGTTCCACATGAATGGCTTGATCTGGGACACGGCTAATACCTCGTGCGGGGTGATAAAGCAAGTCATAAGCGAAATGCAGTGTGGTATTAGAAGCAAAGGTGCCGGATACAGGATCTCTAACTAAAACGAGGGCCATATCAGTGTCATTTTCGGTGCATTGTGGCAACCGAATAGACCATGCTCTGTTGGTAGTTCCACCAAAGGTAGTAGGAGTGTCGCCTGCGGCAGTTACCACCTCTAAATTACCTCCTGATACTCCAACAATTTTATAGGCCCCTCGATTATCAGGGTCCGTGCTGGCACTATCAGATCCGGGTGTGATTAGCACCCAAGCATCTGCTTCGGAAAGAAGATCTCCATCCTGTGCAGTAAACGTAACACCCACATCTATAACGCCACTGATACCATTGAATTCAAGAGCACCTTGGCCGCTAGAGACCGTAGATAGCCCTTCCATTTCCGCACCCAGAACCATGAACCACGGGTCGGAGTTGTCGGAGTCTAAGGCAAGGGCACCCTGTTTGTGCGCGTCTCCCGAGGTTGGGTCTGTATCACCAAACCAAACTCTAACGGGGTCATGGTCGGATGCGTCATATTCAAAAGGATGGACGAACCGAACTTTCCTGTTATTAGGGGCAGCTAAAGGAATAGAGCCCCTGTATTGGTCTAAGTCTAGCAGAATAGTATCGTGAATATTCCAAGCATCCGCGTCTTCTCGAAGAATCGAGACATTCGGGTTAATCTGTAGGTCCGCCGTACTAGAGACCGAAGCAGCCGAACCTAGAATGACTAAGTTGTTGGGCTGGAGGGTACAGGCGTCACTGAAAATTTTCCGTAAACCATCGGGCCGATCTCCACCAATAGTATAGTCGGGTGCGTTGGAATCGGGGCCAAAATAATCCACTTGGAAATATTCACGCCCTTTTACAGATCCATTCGACTTTTTCCACGAGGAGGATAGCTTACCCTTGACTAGTTTGCCAAAATTTTGCCGGAGAAGACCGTCGTAATCCAATCCATCTGGTGAGATAATGTGCCGTAAATCCAACAAATCATTAGATACAATTTGGTCGCTGAAAAGTCCCGTAGGGTGGCCTGTTACGAAATCTAAAGTTGCCCCCTCCTCATGCGAAGTGGCATGGGACCTTTTAGCTCCTCTCGTAGTTATAGTAATTGTGGTGCCTGTGTAGGAGCTGTACTCCAGAATTTCGTTTCCAAGCCTAACCAGACCTCCCCCAGACGAGAATGTAGTAGATCCCTGTGTGGTATCCACTTCCAAAGTCATATCATCATTCCCAACAGCGGTAGTTAAACTCACCGTAGACAGGATCGAAGCCTCGCTACGGTCCGCCATGTTGGGGTTACGGTCAGTAGCACCATGTTGCTGTGTGATAGACCAGTTATTGGTAGTGCGTCGGAACACAAAACACAAGGGGATCGCATATACATGCCCATCCACCGTATTAAGTAAATCAGTCTCTGAGTTCCCTGTTCCTGCTCTCCAAAGGCCGGGATCTCCCAGCTCTTGCTCCATATTGGAGAATTGGTAAACTGGGTTCGTGTTGGTCGTAGGGTTATCCAAAGTCCCCTGAGCCTTTATCAAAGGACCAAATCCGTGTGGTCTTTCCGCAGGATTTACATCCCCGACTACGCGCAGTCGGTATTGCAGTTGCACCCGTTCTGTGGTTTCAAAAAGGATCGTAGGATCTAGGAGGTCATTATTTAGATTAGTGCCTCCGTACTCCACGTTTCCATACTTATACAAAAGGTTGGAGCCGGGCTTATTCACCGACCCGTCAGGACTGATCTGCGCTTTCCATACTTCGAGGAAAACGAAATTTACATCCGACTCAGACACATCTGCTTTAGGAGGCGGCAAAAGAATAGCATTGCGGTTATCACTGGAGTTGGTCCCAACTACGGGGATTAGCCACCCATTAACATTCGCCCAGATAACATCTCCATCGGTAGAGGAGTCTTTACCTAGCCAGCACATATTCGAGGCTTGCTTATTGAAGTCGTAATCCGACATTGGATCAACGACATTACCCAACCACCCCGATGACATAGAACTGGATACGATGGACTGTTGAGCATCCTCATTGATCTGGGCTATAAGATTTAGCTCAGAGTCAAGGGGAGGCTTGCCTTTTTGCCAAACCACATTAACGAACTGTCGGGCTCTTGCCGATAGAGTTCTGGTTGTGCCTTCTCCAAAAAATTCCGACATGCTTACTACCTCTACTCAGTGAGTGCTAGTGTCACTTGACACCTGATATAAGAACATTACCCGGTAGGCTTAGTACAGGATGCAGAAGCCACCTAGATAAAGGCGCTTCCCCGTATTATTTTGAAACACCAATCCTAGATTGACATCTGTGGCGGGAAACTCAAACACCTCTTCATTAAGTACCGTGTTTTGGGTTTCCCAATCAGGCTCAGTATAGTCGTTTGTGATAAACACATCCAGACTATTAGGATCCTCTTGGACATATTGTGTCTTGACAGACGTTCCTTCTACTACTCTTTCTAAGGAGTATGCCTCCCACTGCGGTAGTGCTCTTTCTACAGGATCTGCAACCACAACGGCAGAAGTTAGAAGGGTCCCTCCCGGATCTATCCATAGAACACCAGATCCATATCCCACATTAGTAGGTAAACTACCGATTACCGCAATACCAGAGTCGTCTGAAAAATCATCGAACAACACGTCAGAAAATAAAGGATGCTTGTTCAGGATTCCTTCGTATTTTTCTTCTAGCAGGTCATCAAGGATGAACGTATTATTCGCTCCGGACCTGTTTGCCTCATCTATAGCTACGTCCGGCGGCACAGAGATAACTCGCATCCCATTGACGGAATACCCATCAGTAGTCGCATAACCAGCTACAATACGATCATCTTTTCTATTCACCAAATAAAACATATCAGCCCTCATTTACAAGAATATGGAAATCGAAAGCATGGGCAGCGATCGAAGTACCACCAGACCCGTCAAGTTCTGCGGTCCTTACTCTTACCTCATCCGTAGCCGTTAAATAAACAACAGCAAATGGGATTACAGCAGAGACGGTTTGGGGTGTGACTGTAACTGTCAGATTGTCAGAATCACTTATCTCTTCATCAAATGATATTGAATACTCTCCCGCAGTTCCCAGAGCCGACACACTACATCCAAAAGTGTGGTTTATGGCTCCATTAGCACGAACAGATCCGTGCATAACACTCGCATTAGGACCTTTAAGGGTACCCTCGAAAGTCGAACCTTTATATACCTCTCTATAGCCCTCTATTCTATTTCTTTCCTGAATAGGGATAAGATGGTTATGAAAAATACGAGGTCGGGAATTTAGAGGTCCAACTTTTACAAAAGCAGAAGGGTCCATATCTAAATAAAGACGGCCTGCCCTACCCTCTGGTCCATCTGTGTCTACCCCAGCAAAGAACAATGTATGCCCATCACATGCCAGTGAATTAACGACTTTTATTAAAGAATCGGTATTAGATACATCCCATGTACGAACCAAGCTCATATCGGCTTTCGAAATAACCTGTAGGGTTGTTCCTGCTGCAAAATAAATATGACGGTGATCTGAAACTACCTTCCCAGCGGACGCTATAATATTGGTAAATTTGATCAAGGACCGTTGTGCAGTTGCGGGGTCTGGATTTGCCGGATATATCCTTAAAAAGGAACCTGCGGACAGGTTATCTGACACTAGGCAAAGATAGTCGCCGTCTGTATGAAGATCATAGGGGGTGGAGACTGCTCCCAGTTCTTTTGTGGTGTCAATAGTATGTAGTGCTAGTAAAGATCCATCACTTTTTTGTCGTACTTCTACTTTGTCCTCATAGGCAATATACAGATACTCACCATAGCCGGTAATTTTCAAGGCCCCCGGATCAATTGATATGAGATAATCAAAATCTACACCGCCAACTCCGTCGTTGGCCCAGTTTAAGGCGAGCAAATCGTCGCCTTCATTGATGGCAAATATATTTCTGTGATCCGACCATATATCGGTATGGTTATCTCCCGTGCCATCCATATAGTCAAAAACGAAAGCACCAGTCTCCACATCAAAAACCTCTAAACGCTCTTCCCACCCAAATACGACACGATCTCCATTAGTGGCAGCATGATATTCTCCAGTAGCTCCGAAAACGCCGTTGAACACAAATTCGGTGCTTTCCGTCCCTGCTGTGGCGTCAATAGCAAAAGCTTCTCCGTCTCCTAATAGATATAGATACCTACCATCCGTATCCGATGCCAGCCATTCGGCGACACCCAATTTGCTAAAGAGCCAGTCATCGTCCCCAAATTCTTTAGCGTTATCATAAGACTCCACAACACCAGTCTGTCCTACTTCCAGAGCAGCATATGCCTCTTCAACGCTGCTAAATTTCTGCCCTTGGTACACCTCCGACAGGGTAAGTGGGCCAATCGAGGTGTCTTCAAGTTCCAAGCTCCCAGAGGGATTTAATACTTTACTAGCGTTTACGGTATCAAATGTACCTTCCCCCGTGACTGTAAGATTCGCTACATACTCAACATCCCTCCCTTTAAAGGAAATAGGGCCGCTTGAATCTGTGGAATCAATACTGTCTGTTTTCAGATTCCCGGACACATCAAGATCAGACTGTACGTCTACTTTATTAGATGCGGTTAGGGTGATGTCCGTGTTAACCGCAGCAATGGCATCGGTCTTAACTTCTCCTGATACCTCAAGATCAGACTGTACGTCTACTTTATTTGACGCCGTTAATACAATATCTGTATTGATCGCTTCAATAGCATCGGTATATAAAATACCTTTGGCCGTAATATCCCCTGCCGTGAGGTTACGGTCAATAGGGAAGCTTGGGTCTGCTAGTACTAAGTTAGTTAACACCGCAATATCTCCCGCAGTGTCCCCATCAGCTCTCGTGATCGTGTATACCGCCAGTTCCCCCGTCGTAGTGAGGTTAGTGGCCGTGAAGTCCCCATCCACGGACACAGAAGACCCACTTTCAGGTTGGATCAGGTTTGTAGCCACATGAGTAGTAAAGGTACCAGTTTCCGCCTCTATACTATCAGTAACCATTGAATCAACAACCATAGAACCCGCATCAAGAGTGTCTACATTCAGTTTGGAGAGCCATAATGTAGCACTTCTTCCATCGGGAAGATCAAAGGTTACACTTGCAGCCCCGACGCTTTTAGCCCCTGCTTGTCCGGCACCACTTAATAGGTTTTTAGGATCTTTCTTACTAGACATACATTACCCTTCGTGTGTTAGGGGCTTGCCTTTAAGGCGATAAATGGCGGCGCAGGTGGTGTTGTTATCTTCGGTAAATGCCACCACGTTTTCGGAGCTAAATCGAATATAATTAGACAGGATCACCATTAAAAGCTCTCCAGCCCTAGCATAATCTGTGTCTTCAGCGGTCTTTACGATCATTGGTAAAAAGCATTTATGGTTAACCGACCCCGATAGAGAAGTAGCCATTGCCGTAGGTTTATACCCACTAAGATCGACGGAAGTGTAATGACCCATCCTCTCTTCTTGCTCCGTAGAGGATTCATCTGGTCCCTCAAATACGAAAGAGTCTGGCACCGCTAAAGGTACTAGGGTGGGGAGTTTTAGCGATGAGGTTAGTGCGTCAAATCCCGTGATGGTAATAGGTCCCGGAGAATCCAATTCGTGCTCTCCATTGTAATCTGCATCTATATGCACTGGAATCTGTTGCAGCCCCGCTTCGTGGGGAAAGCCTACCGTATTTGAACCGGATGACCCTGTTCCCACATAGAGGTGATCTGAAATTAGCACTGGCTGGACATCCAACTCTGTGTCGAGAAGATCGAGGGATATAGCTTGGTGCGCACTGGTTTTATAGAAAACCGTTATGGTAGAATCCACAGGTGGTAAAGGTCGTAGAGGGTAGTACTCTATTTCCACCTCTTCCGAAGCGGAAGGGAGAGGGTCGGAAAGGATAATTGTTCGTCCTTCTGTGGATGCCCCATCTACTGTATAGTTTGTAGCACCTATGGATACCGACACTACACCAGATGTGGTACCCCCAGCATCCTCATAGAGGGCTTCCGGCAATATAATGGTCGTGGTGTCCGTACTATACACAGAAAGCGTCGCAGGGTCTTCTGTGGTGTGTGTGAGGGTTGCACTGCGGTTGGCTCCCTCAAACGAGGAAAAGAGATAACTTCTCAGAGCAGCTCGGCCCGCATCATCATCGGTGAAAACAGCACCAACCGCCGTATCATATTCGCTAGGAACATGGGCTGTGAGAGAATAAGCTCCTGTCTCTTCTGTGACGTGAGCATTGAGCCCGCTCCCCGCAGGATACATGATCTCATACTCCACCCAAATGTCCCTGCTAGATGAGATACCAGTAGTGTCGAGTTCCAGCTCCGCCGCCGTTGTACCTAAACCGCTGGCAGATAGGATTGGAAGTTCGATTGGACTGGTTCCCCCACTTGCATCATCTAAGGTGACCGAAATGATGTCCAAAATTACAGTACCATCCGGTTGTTCCAGTGTCAGGTCCGTACCACCCACGTTGGTTAAATCTAGGTTTAGGGTGACTGAGGGAGTAGCCCAGTCCACACCTGTCTCATAGGTAACTACATAAGCCTCATGATGTGCTGCATCTGTAAAGGTCTTACGAATTCCATCTGCGGACCCGAAAATATTACCAGAAAAGCCGGGCTGCGAGGCATAAGGATCATTTCCTGACGGAACTAAGTCATCTGCTTTGAGTACAAGATTACTCACGAAGCTGGAATCTCCCACTCTCCAGCCTGCACCTTGCGTGTACATGCCTGACGATCTAAGCTTTTGAGCCATAAGAAGGGAGACATTGCGATCAAGATGGGCCGCACTCTCAAAGCCAGTAAGGCTAACTTGGTTTCGAAGATCTACAACATCATCAAAAATTATCTCGTCCGCGTAAATCCCATCCGGGTGTAGTGTAGAACCCGAGGCAATGAGGGATGACCCATTCCCGTTACTTCGAAAATCAAAACCATCCTGATTGCGTCGGTATACTATTGCCAGTGGGATCGAGTATACATACCCATCTACTGTGTCAAGACTATTTGCAGGATCTCCGTCTCCTGCTCTCCAAAGACCGGGATCTCCTGCTACCTCTCCATATTTGAAACTGGTGAGAGCGGAGGCCGCGCCTTGTCCATACACATTGGTATCAGCGTAGGCACCAGTTGCGCTCCGTGTAGTTTCCTCAAAGATGCGCTGGTGTCGTATACGATACTGAATCTGGACTCGTCGAGTAGACTCCACATCAATCTGAAACTGAGGATCAATACTGGCGTCATCTCCAATTAGATCATCATCCAACCAAGTAGCGGAAGGGGAGAGGACATTACCATGTCGGTAAATCTTATCGGCGGCGGGTTTGTGGTCTTCTGAGGGGTCTGGGCCTATTACGACTCTCCATACCTCTAAGTACACAAAATCAGCAAAGAAAGCTCCACCTGCCGTTATAGCAGGCTCTCCCAATAAAATCTGGTTTTCTCCCGCTGTAGTAGTCCCTGTATATTCTAAAGGTACTACCCAGCCATTGACGTTGACGATTGGCTTGTTCACGAGGTGGAATGTGTCAGCTTCCCCTCGAAAATCAAAGTCATGATTTTCGTCTTGTCCGAAGTCTCCCGTTAACCACCCAGATGGGGTAGTTTGGCGGAGGAGAGTAGCCCTCTCTGAATTCTGAATCTCTTGATCGAGAACAAATTCAGAGTCCAGCAGAGGCTTCCCCGCCTGATACACGACAGTATCAAATCCCGTTTCGCTAGGATTGAGGTATCGAGTTAGGTGCGGTCCGTAATCTTTATCAGCCATACTTTACTCACTCTTCCTTAAAAAGATATTCGCCAGACAATCTGGAGCCTTGCCGTCGCAGGCTTATTGATCACGGGAAATGTCAGGTAGTTGCACAGGATGTCCTTGTCCGTCACATCTAATGACTCACCATAAGGACCCGATGCGGGTTCAATGGGGGCCGTTATTCCTGTATCCTCATTGACATCTCCACCTACCAAACCCATTTCTACAAGGGGGCCAACAGCTTCCGACTCCCCAAAAGTGGTGGTAAAATCAATTACTTTGGTGGGTCTTGTGACGGGCAGCCCCGACGATGGGTCAATAAAGTCCGTTTCCGCGAACTCTTTTCGTCCAATTTCTTCATGCAAAGATCTTTGATCCTCAGTCTCTACCGGTGGATTTTGTAAATCCCACCCCACATCTCCAGAACCTACTGCCAGAGCAAAAATACCATGCCGGGGCTCTAAAGGATCTTTGGCGAGTCGGGCCATTAGGAGGGAAAAGTCTTTCGTAATCACGTTTTTAACATGATGCTCTTCTACCGTCCCGTCTGCATGTTCCAGTCGGAAAAAGACCTCTCCACTAGGTCCCTTTTGCACTTCATCTTTGTGCATAAAAGACCAACCCATATTGGGGGCAAAGATGTCTTTTGCCTTGTTGTATATGCCTTTGAACTTGATCATCTCACTTCCTATATTAGGTATGTGTATCTACTGGACCTGACTACAAAAGGATTACTCAACGAGGATTATGGTACACAGTGATCACTGGGGTCAACGGATACTGTAAAATCTAGGTCAATGATACAACCTTCCTCGTCATACGTATTTGTATTTACAACCACTGAATCTGGACGTGTAGCATCTCCGGTTGGGACGGAACCGTTCAAGGTGTAAAACGTGCTATTAAACGTGTGCTGTAGACCGTAAAAGTCTTCCATATAGGAATTGGGGTGGTCTTGCACTGCCAGATCTGTTGCAGGTGCTACTTCATCTTCATAGGTTTCCCCGGAAAACAAAAGCTCCATTGTGAAGCATCTTCGAGGAGCCACCGTGTTGGTTTGGATGTCGTTGAAGACCGACCCTGTATCATTGAAAAATCCAATCTGGTAACGATGTTCTGTACTTTCTCCACCACATTGTGGCGGCATTTCATAAACATCCTCACTAAAAGGCCCTTCAAAATCTAGGACCATCAATCCATCTTCGTCACAAGCCGGGGACAGAACCTTTGTGACTCCATCGTCTTGTGTTTTGAGCATTTTGAGACATTGATAAAATGCCTCATTATTTTTCTTAAACGTAATGGTTACGGGACCATCGGTGGACACATTGGTATACCCCAGATCTTGAAGGGTGTCTGCATCTGCTGCCGAGCTAAATCCATCGACGTCGCCCTCAGAAGCTCCTACAGGCACAGCTTCTAGATCTACCTGTTGACGTAAGGGAACAGGTGGCGTGCCCTCGTTCAGGCGAGTGAAGGCCCAGTTGCTTTCGAGATACTCTTCTGTATAAGGGCTCCTGTGGTAGAAAACAACCTGCACAGTTTCGTTTTCAGATGGCAGTCCCGCCCCCGTGATCACTATCGTATTACTATCCAGATCATATGTAAAGGGGAAAGTTGTTAGCCCATCCTCGGACAGCACAGAGAGTACCGTCCGGGCATACATACCAGTTTTGGAAAGGTGTATGAGATTGGTTCCATCGGCTTCTATTACGACAACCTCTGGCCCCGCATCAATCACAGGCTCCGGGGAATTCATTACGTGGTGGCGGTTAATGATTGCCCGGTTATTGGCCTCCTGTCTCTCCCGGCGGTTGACTATTTTGTAGTGTACGAAATCCCACAGCACCTCAGACAGTGCATTTGGGTCCATTGTGCCAAATTGGATATATCCCAGTTCACTGTTTGTATTGAATCTTTGGTCCTCTTGGCGATTAGGTAGCTCTGAATACTGATACTCAAAAGCAGGGGACCCATCACCGTTAAGGAATATTTGGGTACGGCTTGTGGGATCCCGGCGAACTCTAACCTCTAAGAAGGAACCCAGCCATTGTACGTTTTCGAAGTCATAATTTGCAGTGTCCAGAAGCGAGCCCCCACGGTGAACTCCGATATGTCTTTGCCTAGCGTGAGTGGAGTGCGCAAAAAGAAAGTCAAAATCAACAGAGACTTCCCCGTCTAAAAAGGCAAGGCGCGTTCTAGTTTCATCGTCCGTGGCAGTAGAAGAGGGCAACAAAGTCACGGGAAATGTGGCCTGATATACTCCGTCAACGAAAACAGTAACGTTAGTTCCAAAACGTGTGGCTTTATAGCTGTGGTACTCCCCATCATTCCATTCGAATGCAAAACCTACGGGAAGACCGCCGTCTGTAACTATCGTACCATTTTCATCACAAAAAACGAGATACTCCTCGTCGTCATTCGGGTCTATAAAGGGCATGAGGTGTGTCTGATATTCTGAATCGTCAGTACCCCAAAACACAGGTACCCTCCCATTGGCCAAGGGTACGAAATCTTTTACCCGGAGCCGACAGTTAAGTACATGATTGATCTGAGGGTCAACTTCCAAATCAGAAAACACAGTTTCAGAGCTGGCACCGTCATGGTCAATACGGACATAGCTGTCAAAAAAAGTTAAAGAAGTGGGGTCTACGCCAGAGTCCCACCCCGAATCTTCAAAATCTCGTGTTCCCGGTAAAATAGCAATATACTGATCTTCTGGGACGCCCGAAATACCCTCTGATTCTGCTATAAAACCTTGGGACAGTAGGGAACTTGCAGAACTACCCGCCCAGAAACCTTTTGTCATTAGAGATTCTGCGTCTGCCGCAACAAACTGAGCAGATTCATCAAAGATCCCGAGGGTTATTTCCTTTTTATCGTCGGCTATAGTAACAAAAGCGGGGATCCCTGTGGCATAAGAATGCACACGGAATTTCGTCGTAAGGTCCACAACAGCTTTTGAGGTGAGAAAGGGCTCCAATCTCGTGTAAGTAACCCCGCCCCCACTAGTATATTGACCCACATTCTGCGCCAACAGGAACTGATTGTTAAAGACGTTAGCGTACCCTTGGTTGTCGCTCAGGTACCAAGGATCCTCTTCATCTTCGGGCAAGACCTCAAAATCGGCTTCAACAGTAACTACTTGCTCTTGCTCCAACATAGAAACAGGCTGGAGCGAGTAACGAACAAAGTCCCATCCACTGCGTGATGTGGTTTTGCGGTCTAGCGACCCGAAAAATAGACTGTTAGTGTCTAATATCCCAAAAATATCGGGAGATATACCAGTATCATCTGAGGCTACTTTGATTTGGGGTAGGACATTCCCCCCTACCATCACCTGTATCACCCGATCTTGGTTCCTAAACACCCGGTACGTGGAGAGGGTAGTCCAATCCATTTCAGGGAAAACCTGCACCTCTCCGACCACCCCGTGGTTGGACGCCAGATCCACAAGCCATTCAGATCCTGTGTCTTCTACGGAGACCACTTCAAATACGTCTCCACCTACGAAAACCGAATCTCCACTACCAAATGGGGGTTGGGTATCCAACGTAAGGGCATCGGCCCCGCTCACTTCGGCTGTTAGCGCTACATAAGATCTCCAATCCGACTCGTCCTCTTCCGATAGGATTCCTATCGTCTTGAAATCTCCGATTTCGAGAAAACCTATAAAATAGAGATGGTTTGTGTCCGAATAGCCTGTAGCTATTCCCGTAAAATCACCGCTCTTCTCCCACTCTAGAAGTTGCGTGCGAAAATTGAGAATAGAAATGTGGTCGAAAGACAGATCAACGGCTTTCTCGAAAAAACTAGGCTGCCCGTCAATCACCGTTGTAGATGACGTGATGTCGTCTATGATATAGAGGTCATTTTCTATCTGAGGAGGCCCTAGAGGAGGCCCTACATGCTTGAAGTCCTCTGGGTGGTCATTCCCTTCGAAAAACACAGAGAAAGGATTGTTCTGTCTTTCAAACCTCGGGATGGTGAGACTATGTTTCGGCTCATTGAGAAGCAGGGAAGTCGGATCGTTTATTACTGAGGTGTACTCATAATCAAAAGCTCGGTACCTATATTCATCTTGACGGGGCTGTGGTCGGTTATAAGGTCCTAACACCGCATTGTAGGTAAACGGCATAAGCGACCGGTCTTTCCATTGGTTGAGCCGGAAAGATGCGCTATTTAGCTTTGAAATTTCTAGTGTAGGGTTCGGGGTGTGGTGATAGGATACTTGGACCTCAGAATTAGGTTCGACTACCTCATCGAGAACAATAACACCCAGCACGGGGTCCATCGCCAAAATAGCAATCTCCACCTCATCTACCAGTACTACGACGTCCTCTATCCCCGCTAGCTGAGCATCGCCGTACCCTTTAGTCAAGGGTGCTTTTTCCGTTAGAATAACGGTATTCTCTACCTCCCCGATAGATCCTATATCGGCCAGATGACCTAGAGTCGTAATGGAGGAGGCATCTAGGTTTGCCCACAACCCCTTGGCACTAACGGATTGGCCCGTGTTATCCGCAGATATTACATCTTCCCCTAAACCAGACAGTAACGCCCCAATCTGGATACGACGACCCTGTGGATTGGGATAGCGGTTGGCTAGGTATTTGGAAAAATAAAGATCACTCATGCATTCTCCCGAAGCATTTTATAATCAATGAGGCGACCCCCACTATCATATGTAGCTTCGATGGAGTAGGTGGCAATTGCATTTATATCGGCTTCTGCATCACTGGAACTGTCATAGATCTTAACGCTAGCGCCCAACAGATTGTTGCTGGCATCGTAATTCTGTCCAGTGATTACGAAATTTTCGTGGACCAGTCCCAGAATACGACGCAACGACACGCTGAGATCTTCTAAAGTGACTGTTCCGTCCCCAAGAACATCCCACAAGCCTACACCAACGGGCGCTGCCTGTGCAAGCCCTGCATTTTCAAGATCAGAAACTTTAGCGGCCTCAGAAGGTACCCTCGTATCGAAAATGTCTCTCTGAGCTTTCAGAGAGTCTGTAGCGGCATCATACCCCGGCTCTCCCTTGACGGCCTCTAGATCACTCCCTATCCCCAGTACGTTGATTTCTACGGCCCCTAGCGTGCTCTCCGTGGCTTCCACCGTGCCTTTTGTACTCAAGGTGGTAGCATCCAAACCTGAGAGGTTATTAGTGTATACCAGCCCTTTTACTAGATAGCTATCAAAGGAAGACAAAGCTCCGGGATCCTCAGAAAATCTAAATACCACTTCGCCTTGTACGTCTAAAGATTCTGCACCGTTTAACTCTATGCTATAGAGGCCGGGCATTACCGAAGAGTCTAGTTCCGTCACACGAGCGGTGAGGTCATAGACAACTGGACTACCCCCGTTTTTGCTAACATAGCACAGTATGTCTGAGGCCACCAGACCCGTAACAGCCGTCCCCCCACTTGCTAGGATCACAGTTGTGGATGAGGTTTCATTTTGTGTAAATAACATCATGGGACATTTGCCTTATCAAGTTGTGCGAACGATGCGATAATCCACCAGCCGGTTATCGCTGTTATACGATGCGGTCATGGTATAAGTAGCGAGAGGGTTTTCTTCATTCTCTACATCGACTGCCGTTTCATATGTAGTGATCGTGGATTCAACGAGGTTGTTGTTCGTATCATAATTTTGGCCTGTAATGCGGATATTTTCTTGGGAGAGCCCTAGAACCCTTGTCACCGAATCTTGAATAGACGTCAGTGTTGTCTCTATAGACGTTAAATCAACATCACCGGCTACGCTTTCTACAGCCGCCCTCAAAGCATCTAGGGCATCTGTATCCTCGTCGAAGGTGCCTCCCTTGATCTCGTCAAGTATATCCATAACGGGTTGAAGATCGGTTTCCGCATTATCTACAGCATCTCGCAACGCCTCTAAGGAGTCGGTCAAGGGATCAAATTCCGTACCTTGCATATCATCAAGGATATCTAGAACAGGGGAGAGATCTACGCCACCTGCGGTGATAGCAGCTTTGAGGGACTTTAAATCATCCTCTCCCGAAGTAAATCCCACACCTTTGACTGTATTCAAGTCATCTAACACGTCTTTACTGGTGTTCTCAATAACTTGGACTTGGATATCTTGACTGTCCAACGCTTTGCCTTCTACACTTTGCGTTAAAATGAAATTTGTTTCGACACCATCCCCTCCCACTATATAACCTTCCCCCCAGAAATATGAACCTTGTATAGTGAAGGGTAGGTTCGGATCTGCCCAAGTCTCCCCACCATTCGTTGTTCTGGAGATATCTCCATTGTCACTATAAGTTATTATATCGTCCGGGGAGATGATAACAATGTGCTGCGCCTCAAAAATATCAGGTGCCGTTGTGGTTTCAACCCAAGTCTGGCCTCCATCGGTGGTTTTATACATTTCCGGATCTGCGGTGCCAAACCAACCATTGTCTTCATCAATAAATTCTAGGCTTCGTATAATAGATGTAGTTGCAATGTCGCTTGACCGATCTACAAAGGACCAAGAGCCCTCAGAAAGGGTTCCCTCCCATAAGGCTCCCCCACCCCCGCCGACCCATAATTTGGTAGGAGAAGATTGATGTACAGAATTAAAAGGTGTCCCTGCTTGACTATATTCTGTTTGAAAACCGTTATCCCATACTTCGAGCCTACCTTCAGACCCTATTTGAGACACAAACCACACCTGTCCTTCCCCATAGGCATGTAGCCCGTTCCCGTTCCCGTCCAATGTACCGGTAGTCCAATTGGAACCATCCCATATCCAAACATCCTCATTATAGGAAGTCATGCCGAATATGTGTAGATCCTCCCCTATGTACGCGCCGTCCATATAGGCAAAAAACCCAGTCTCGCTATCATCCTGAAGCTGCCAAGTTTCCCCATCATCATCCGAAGTCCATATGTTTCCAGCTCCCGTTTCAGAGTCCGAATTCCATATTTGCCCAGTCGTCTCGTCTAAAAATAGAGGACCAATACTATCACCGTCATCGAATAACCTTTCCGTAGCTTTTTCGGCTGCCGGATCTAATACCAACAGCAACTCTCCTTCCTGATCCGTAATTTCTGCCCCTATGGTCAGGGTATATAGTCCTGTTTCTATATCAATAAGACTCCAAGTAGTATTGGACATTCCCTCCGACATGGAGCCATCCCCTTTAATAATTTTCAAGGATAGCTCAGAAGCTAAAATCTCTGCACTGGGGACCTTCCCTTCTAATTTAATTCGTACAGGGAAGGTATAAGGCTCCCCTTGTTTGATATGCGAAGTGGTATTATAAGTAACAGATTCCCCCACCACTTGGTATCGGAAAGTCTGTGTATCTGTAATTGCCTCTTCTTCACGATCTACATAATCATGTATATTTCCAGAGTTGTACCCTACTGCCATTAGGGAACCCGAAGGAAGGACATGGGTGGCTGATACGAAAACATCACTATCTGTCGCATTTCTCGATTCCCAAGTATCGCCACCATCCCCCGTATAGCGAACTAGTACCGGACCTGAACTGCTATTACCGAAAACCCAGATTTCGGTAGAGGACAAAACCTCAACCGATCTGAATGTAAGAGGGAAATTACCCCCAAGGTTGCTTGTTGACCAAGTATCTCCCCCATCCTCGGTGTAAGCAACATAACCATCAATACCTACGACCCACCCAACCAGCCCGTCCTCAGTAAAATCGAGGCTCTCAAGGTTCTCACCGTCATTGTCTAATACGTCTGTCATGTTAGTTAGATCCCACTCATCTAGATCCGAGTCATACTCATATTTAACGAGCCTTCCAAAGGTACCTCCTACCCATAAGGTAGGCTCGTTACCTTCAATAATAGTACAAGTGTTCCATACCGTTGTCCCCAATCCGAAATTAGGAGTGTCTAATACTGTAACCGTCCCTCCTATATCTAATGCTATGGTATCATTGTCCCCTACTAGAAGAGCCAAATAAGGATCAAATAGCACAAAAGACAAATCATTTATACTATCTGTAATTGTGGGATTTAGAGGGATGTTGACCCAATTCCCTTCTTGGCCATAAAGGTGTGAGTAAACCATACTATCATCGGCTTCTGATACTGCATAAGGAACTATATTTCCCATGAACTCTATAGAATCAATGGCATTGATTTGATGTGGAAGTTCGGCCTCTTCTACCCACGTAGCTCCCCCATCATCTGTAGTAAGGATTACGCCGGGGTTTGGTGGGAACCCAGAACTCCCCCCACCTGCCCATCCCTTTGTCTCATTTGCAAAGTTAATGTCCCGAAGAAGGTAGGTTGTAACTTCTTTGGTTTCCCAGCCTTCAAAAGCAGGAATCACAGCTACAGTGGGAGAAGTTACTACGAATAAATCGCCCAGCTCCCCCGTCTCTACTTTAGGGATGTCAAATGAATAAAAACCTGCTAAATTTTCATCATCAATTTCAGTCCAGCTTCCCGCTAAGACTGGATCATGGGATACTACAGTACCATCGTTCTTTACAAAGTAAACGCTAGCCTCCGTAATACCTGTTTTGGGGCTTTCTTCATACTGGACGCGAAGCGTTACAGGATATGAGGTATTTTGTGGGATGGAAGAAGCCTTATAGATTTGACTCTCTTTGAGGGTATTTAGGAGATTATTGACTTCATCTATATCGGACAAGACTGTAGATAATGTGCTTTGAGTCTCAGTCGTAGAAGTGGTTATGGCTTCCAGAATAGGTTCTACTGTAGTAGCATCTATACTAGCCACCACCTCCAGTCTCACCGTCTGGTTCGCGAATGCAGTAGCTCCATCCTGTTTCAGAATCGCAACAAACTCGCCTATGGTATTCAACTCAGAAGCCGTGAAAGTGACCTCGTAGAGACCCGGCATTTCAGTAGCGTCTATTTCAGTGAAATTATCAGTGTCCAATGTCTTTTCTGTGACAGATCCTCCTGCTTTTCTAAAATGCAGAGTTACGTCAGCGGGATCTAGACCCGTAACAAAAGCACCAGCACTGTCGGTGATAATGATGGTGATAATAGTTTCTTGGGATTTCAAAACTTGAGACATAAGGGATAACCTCAAAGGGTAATTGTCTTACTAGAGAACATTACGAATTAATGGAATATCAGGTATAAGAATTCCATGTAATAGAGTCAGCTTATATGCCGACTCCCCAGAAGTTTCTGGCGTGTAGGAAAAATTCATCAATCTCAGTGGAGGATGCGACACCCTTTTTCGTTGCTATCTCGTATAGGTCACCTCTGAAATTGTAGATATTGCTTGTGGCTAGGTGCGATCCAATTGTAACTGCCAACGACTCCACGTCTTCTGTAGGTCCGCCGCTGTGGAAGCTGGTGTTTTGCGCTATCTGAACACCATCCTTATACAAGGTGACAATTCCGTTCGTATAGTCTAGGGTTCCTACCAGTGCAGTTCTCTCTCCGATCACTACTGAGCCACCTGACGTACTGGAAAACCCGTCACTATCCAATCTACGGCCCCCACAGTTCCATTCCCCATTGTTTCGACGAAGAAGAACACGAAAATTTCTCTCATCATTGATATAAGCTCCGAAAACAACGCCGTAGTGGCCAGTCCCTCCATTTAGGGGTTCTACCACTGCAAAGACCGTAAAACCTTCGACATTCCTTGCTACGTCAAGGTCCGTGCTATTAAAGGGTCTCTGATTCTCAACACGAATACGGGGCACACCTTCAATGATCCTTAGCTCTGCTGTCCCAGTTTCTATCTGGCGTGCATCTGCGGGTTCGGGACCTACATTAGAGTTCCAACGCCTTACTGTGTCCGCGTCGATAATAGCAGGTGTTGTCTGTGCTACATCCTGAAAAAGCGTTTCTTCGTAGGAGTCTGCCGTATACCATGAGGCTGCCAGTTCCGGCTCCCATCGAGTCACATACTTGTCTCTAACATATTGCAAAAGCTCTACGAATTGAGAGTCTTCTACGTACTGATCAAATCCAACTAGGTACCTGAGCCTCCCTCCGTGATACCTACCGCCGCCTTCACCACCGAAAATAGCTCCGATGGATACCGCAACTGAATCCGTATCACTAGTAAGACCTGCGGATGAAAATGAGGCGGAAGAGGCCACTTCTGTAGTCCCCTGCCACAAATTGAGGAGTTGGTTTTCGTAGTCTAACCTTGCAGCAATTACCTGCCACAATTCAGGATCTTGAGTACCCCCTTCAATAGAATCAAATCCATCTGAATCTAACCTACGCCCCGCAGCTTGCCAGTTCGTCGTCGAGTTCATAAACATACCCATCCTAGTAAACTGACCTTCATCAGCTTCCGATGATGCGTACAAAAGGGGAGTTGCTCCCGAAGTTGGAGTCTCAACTATCTTTTGAACGCTGACTACGGTGTAGCCGGGTTTGTTCCGTACCAGATCAAGGGGACCTTCCCAATATTTATCGTTTTCTAGTGAAAAGGCTGGTAGACCTCCATCATCTTCGATATATAGAGGCGCATCCACACTGTCCTGAGTCCATGAGATGTTATTACTATCGTATTGTGTAACAGGATCTTGATCTGTTAGTGAGAGCGTGGAGGGGTCCATCTCGAATTGAGCAG